>MDTB01026663.1_pt1 | contig 38684 bp, 31 predicted proteins | sample 811161 | NCBI WGS metagenome assembly MDTB01 (sample SAMN05326650, study PRJNA326480) | marine metagenome | isolation source: seawater | place: Mediterranean Sea | collected 2009 | reverse complement strand
TCTTTTTGAACTTCTAGTCTTTCAGGGCTTTCAGGTCCATATGTTTTTACAGTTTCACAAGTAATATTAGGTACGGAAAATATAGCTTTTGTCATTATTATTGTTTGTTAATAGTTTTATTCAAAATTATGAAAGGAAAATTAATTCAAAGAATTAGATGTTATTTTTTCAATGCCCACAAGTCTTTCATGTCGTTCCCAGGGGGATTTATAATAAACATATATTGTGTATTCATTATTTGTTTCATAATGGTTTCCTTCAATTAAGTCAGAGGATATTTCATTTTTCTTTAAAGAAACATATTTATAGTTGTAATATCCTTGTTTTAACAAAACTTCTTTTTCAAAATTTTTGGTTTTATGATTATAATCCAATAAAAAATCTGAACTAATTCTCCAATCACTCAAATTACCATATATATATATATCTTCATTGATGTTTAATCCGCTACTTGATAAATTAAATTTAACAATAACGTACTCAGCCTCATTTTCTGGGGAATAAGAATTGTCTTTTCGTACAATCAATTTCCCGTTTAAATCATAATTTTCAAAATAAGGTTTATTTGATTTTTTTACATCTTTTTTTAGCTCTACTACATGAAAGAAATTATTAAAACTTTTGGTTTTCTTTGTGTAAATGGTGTCAATATTTTTTGAGAAAAATCGCAAACTACTTGTGTTAAAATCTCTGTATTCATTCCCTCCACTAAAATTAATTTCCTTGTCATAATTATACTCCAAAGAGTTTTGCCTTATGAATGTAGGCTTTATATTAGTTTTTAGGTTACTCCAATCATCGTTCTGTTGAATGACAACCTTTATTTCATCCATTGGGTTAGTTGTATTTATATTAGAGAAAAAAACCTCAAAATCTATTTCTTGTTTTGATTCAATTTCATTTACGAAGGTAGCTCTTTTAATATTTGCTTTTACTTCTACAATATTTTCATAAACAATTATTTTCCTTTTTAATATTATTTTTCGATCACTTTCATTTTGCACAATTAAAATATAATTCCCTGATAATAAAAATTTAAAGTTTTCATTTGGGAATAAACATTCGTAATGCACATAATTAATATTAGTATTAAAAGAATAAGAAAAATTTTCAATATAATTTTCTATAAAGCCTTCTATATAATCCGAGGGTAGTAAATCAGATTTATTCCAATCTGAATCACAATGAATGAAGCTGTAAGTATAATTTTTAACATCATATGCTATTTCATCAAATGAGAGTTTAAGAACGTCATTTGAGTTAAGTCGAATAATTGGATCTAATAATTCATTCTCAACATTATGTATCAAAACTGTTTTAATGTTTTTTTCTTTATATTCTTTAATAACTTCGCATTTAGCAAAAAAAACATTTAGTAAAAACAGGAAATATAAGACGAAATTCATATTAACAATTTTAGTTAAAAAAAATAAAATTAATTCTTTAAATATAATGGTTTAATTTATTAATATTTTTTAATTTCGTGTTCGTAAAATCAATCTCTAAATTTACATCATTGGAAGTAAAAATATCTAAGGGTAAAAACATTAGTCTTAAAGGAGAGGCTAAAAAGGTTGTTGTGGAGTTTTCCTCTAAAACATATTCATTTAAGCCAACTAATTTTCATGGCTTAAAACCAAAATTAAGTGTTAAAGTAGGTGACTCTGTTTTAGCAGGTGATAGTTTGTTTTTTGATAAAGATTTTGAGAAAATTAATTTTGTTTCTTCAGTTAGTGGTAAGGTTGAGAAAATAATAAGGGGAGAGAAAAGAAAATTGTTAGAAATTGTTATTAGTTCAAATGCAAAAAATAGGTATAAAAAATATAATGTTTCAGGCCATTCAAAATTTAATATTGAAAAATTAAAGAATTTATTTTTTGAATCTGGTTTATGGTCTTTAATTAAACAAAGACCATTTGATTCGGTTGCTGACCCAATTAAATCACCAAAGTCTATTTTTATTTCATGTTTTGATTCTTCTCCATTAGCACCTGATTATGACTTTATGCTCTCTGGTAAAGAGAAAGAATTTCAAAAAGGAATTGATGTTATTTCTTTACTTTGTGATGGGAAAATTCATTTGAATATTGACGGAGATTCAAATTCTAGGTTTTTTCAGAAAATAGAGGGCGTTCAGTTAAATAAATTTTATGGACCCCACCCAGCTGGAAATGTTGGAGTTCAAATTCATCACGTTGATCCAATAAATAAAGGAGATATAGTTTGGGTTCTAAAGCCTCAAGCATTAGTTACTATTGGTCATTTTTTCTTGAAAGGAATGTATGTCAACGATAAAATGTTTGCAGTCACAGGTTCAGAAATTAAAAAACCAAAATACTTTAAGTCTTTTCAGGGGGTAAATATTAATGATTTTTTAAAAGGAAATCTAACATCTGGAAAAAAACGATTCATTTCAGGTAATGTGTTACATGGTGATGCTATTGATAAAGATGGGCATGTTGGTTTCTTCGACGATCAGATTACGGTTATTCCTGAAGGTGATTATTATGAATTATTTGGTTGGGCAATGCCCGGTTTAAAGAAGTATAGTTTTTCTAGAGCTTTTTTGTCATCTTTGTTGCCTCAAAGAAAAATTGTTTTAGATACAAATATGCATGGCGAAGAGCGTGCTTATGTAGTCTCAGGTCAATATGAAAATGTAGTTCCTATGGATATTTTTCCAGTACAATTAATAAAATCTATTTTAGTAGAAGATATTGAATTAATGGAAAAATTAGGTATTTATGAAGTAGCTCCTGAAGATTTTGCTTTATGTGAATTTGCATGTACATCCAAAATGCCTGTTCAGGAAATTTTGAGACACGGTTTAGATTTAGTTAAAAAAGAATGTAGTTAGGTATGAGTTTTTTAAGAAATACATTAAATAAAATTAAACCTCACTTTTTAAAAGGTGGTAGGTTAGAAAAGTTGTACCCAGCATATGATGCTTTTGAAACATTTTTATTTGTTCCAAATCATACTACTACAACCAAGTGTCATGTTAGAGATTCTATTGATTTAAAAAGAACAATGGGTACGGTTATTTTAGCTTTAATTCCGTGTTTAATATTTGGTTGTTATAATATAGGTTATCAATATTACTTGCAGTTTGATCCCTCTTATATTAATCAAAACTTTTCGAGTTTCCTCAATTTATTCTTATATGGTTTGATGAAGGTTTTTCCTATGATTGTTGTTTCATATGGAGTTGGTCTTTCTATTGAGTTTGCTTTTGCGGTTTTTAGAAAACATCCGGTTAATGAGGGGTATTTAGTAACAGGAATGTTGATTCCACTAATTTTTCCTATTGATTGTCCATTATGGATAGTAGCACTATCAGTAATTTTTGCTGTAATAATTGGTAAAGAGGTTTTTGGAGGAACTGGAATGAATATTCTAAATCCAGCTTTGTTAGCCAGAGGTTTTGCTTTCTTTGCTTATCCTACTAAATTATCTGGAGATAAAGTTTGGGTATCTGAAGGATATACTGATTCTATTTCAGGTGAAACAGCACTTGGAGAACTTGCAACTCTTGTTAAAGATGGTGTAACAAATGACTATCAAGAAACTGTTCTTAGTAATTTCAGTAGTGATGGTGCTTATAGCTTGCTTAATTCATTTCTTGGATTTATACCTGGTTCAATTGGAGAAACATCAGTCGTTGCTGTTTTAATTGGAGCGGCCATTTTATTAATTACTGGTTTGGGTTCTTGGAGAATTATGTCTTCTGCATTAGTTGGTGGGTTTTTCATGGCTTCAATATTTTATTTTTGGAACGCAAATGGATTTATGTCACTAAATCCAATTCACCAATTATGTATTGGGGGTTTTATGTTTGCTGTTGTATTTATGGCTACTGACCCTGTTTCAGCAGCACAAACTAATAAAGGAAAGATTATATATGGTTTTTTGTGTGGGTTTTTAGGAATTATGATTAGAGTGTTTAATCCAGCTTACCCTGAAGGAATAATGTTAGCTATATTATTTATGAATGTTATGGCACCTTTAATTGATCATTATGTAGTTGAGGCTAGTATAAAGCGTAGAATGAGTAGAGTTAAAATTTAGTGAAAATGAAAATTAATAAAGATTCAAATATTTTTACTTTTTCCTTTGCTATTATAATGGTGTTAATTGTTGCTATCTCTTTAGCAGTGGTTTCGGAGTCTTTGTCTAGCATGAAAAAAGCCAACAAGGAGGACAAGAAAAAAATAAATATTTTATCTGCCATTAAAGTAGACTGTAATAGAGATAATGCAAGTGAATTATACCAAGAGTATATCAAGGGATCTGTAGTCATTAACTCATCAGGAAAACCTATTGAGGGTGATAATATTGATGCGTTTTATATAGACGTTAAAAAACAATATAGAAATAAAGCTCTTTCAAAAGAAGATAAAATATTTCCTCTTTTTATTGCTGAAAAAGATGGATCTAAATATTATATTACACCATTAGTTGGTAGTGGTTTATGGGGTCCTATATGGGGATTTGTAGCCTTTGAAAAAGATTGCAACACTGTATTTGGTGCTTCTTTTGATCATAAAACAGAGACTCCTGGATTAGGTGCTGAGATTAGAGAATCTTTTTTTGAAGATGAGTTTATTGGTAAAAAAATATTAGATGAAAATTCATCATTTGTTTCTATAGATGTTGTTAAAGGAGGCGCTAAAGAAGGTAGTTATCATCAGGTTGATGGAATAACAGGGGGGACTATTACAAGTGATGGTGTTACTAATATGCTTAAAGCTGATTTAGAAATTTATAATAACTATTTTAAAACAATTAGGAATTAAATGAAAAGTACACTTTTTTCTAAAAAAAATAGAAAGCTATTAAGTGATCCTTTAGGCGATCAAAATCCAATAACTATTCAAGTTTTAGGAATTTGTTCTGCTTTAGCAATAACAGTTCAGCTTCAACAAGCTTTAGTAATGTCAATGTCAGTTGTCTTTGTTATGGTCTGTGCTAATATGATTATTTCAGCTCTTAGGAACGTAATACCTTCTAGAATTAGAATAATTGTTCAATTAGTTGTTGTGTCTTCACTTGTAGTTTTTGTTGATCAAGTATTACAGGCATTTTTACCCGATGTTCAAGAAAAGTTATCAGTATTCATCGGTTTAATTGTCTCTAATTGTATTATTATGGGAAGATTAGAGGCTTTTGCATTAGGTAATACATTGTGGCCTTCGTTCTTAGATGCCATAGGTAATGCTGTTGGTTATGGATGGATTTTATTAGCTGTTGCTTTTTTTAGAGAACTTTTTGGTTCCGGTAAGTTATTTGGTTATCAGGTTTTTCCTGACGGTTGGTATGAAGCGGGTGGAGGTTTTTATTTGAATAATAATTTAATGATTTTACCACCTATGGCATTAATTGTTGTTGGTGTAATTATTTGGGTTCAAAGATCCAGAAAATCATTTCCAGATGAATTATTAGAAGAAAATTAATTATGGAAGAATTAGTAAATATATTTATAAAAGGTGTTTTCATTGAAAATATGATTTTCGCATATTTTTTGGGAATGTGTTCTTATTTAGCTGTTTCCAAGACTGTAGAAACTGGTGTTGGTTTAGGAGCAGCCGTCATATTTGTTTTAGGAATTACTGTGCCAATAAATTATTTATTGGAAAACTATCTTCTTTCTGAAGGAGCTTTAGCTTGGTTAGGTGAAAGTTATGCAACTATAGACTTGTCATTTTTAAGTTTAATTATGTTTATTGCTGTAGTTGCATCTATGGTGCAACTTGTTGAGATGTTAGTTGAAAAATTTTCTCCACAACTTTACAGTAGTTTAGGTATATTTCTTCCTTTAATTGCGGTTAACTGTTCAATTTTAGGAGGAGCCTTGTTTATGCAAGAACGTCAGTATTCAACTATAGTTGAAGCAACCTCTTTTGCACTGGGATCAGGAGTTGGGTGGTTTCTAGCTATTGTTGGAATTGCAGCTATCAGAGAAAAAATAAGATACTCTAATGTTCCGGCTCCTCTTAGAGGTTTAGGGATCACTTTTATAATTACAGGTTTAATGGGTATTGGTTTTATGTGTTTTATGGGAATAAGTATATAATTGTCTTATGGTTGAATTAATTTTATTTTCAGTAGTTATTTTTTTAATCGTTATGTTGTCGTTGGTTATGGTTTTGCTTTTTGCAAAAGCAAAGTTATCACCTTCTGGAGATGTAACTTTAACTATTAATGGTCAAGATAAATTAAAAGTTAGTGCTGGGGATACTATTTTAACAACTTTAGGTAATAATAAAGTTTTTTTACCTTCTGCTTGTGGAGGTGGGGGTACTTGTGCTATGTGTAAGTGTCAAGTGACATCTGGAGGTGGGGGTATTTTGCCCACTGAGAAGCCATATTTTTCTAGAAAGGAAATTCAAGATAATTGGAGATTAGGTTGTCAGGTGAAAGTAAAAAATGATATGGAAATTCAAATTCCAGAGGAAATTTTTGGTATTAAACAATGGAAAGCAAAGGTTGTTTCTAATTATAATGTTGCTTCTTTTATTAAAGAATTTATTGTTGAGTTACCTGAAGATATGGACTATGAGGCTGGAGGATACATACAAATTGAAATACCTGAAGGTGAAACTAAATATCAAGATTTTGATATTTCTGCACATCCAAAAGAGCATCCTGGAAAGAAAGATAAATTTAAATATGAATGGGATAAATTTAATTTATGGCCTTTAGTAATGAAAAATGATGAAAGTGTTGTTAGAGCCTACTCAATGGCAAGTTATCCAGCTGAGGGAAGAAGAATAATGTTGAATGTTAGGATTGCAACTCCACCTTGGGATCGTAAAGCTAATAATTGGTTAAATGTTAACCCTGGTATTGCATCTTCTTATATTTTTGGTTTAAAAGCAGGGGACGAAGTTACAATTTCAGGTCCATATGGTGAGTTCTTCATTAAAGAAAGTGATGCTGAGATGGTTTATATTGGAGGTGGGGCAGGAATGGCTCCATTAAGATCTCATTTATATCATTTATTTAAAACTTTAAAATCAAACAGAAAGGTTACTTATTGGTATGGTGGTCGATCTAGAAGAGAATTATTTTATATGGAACACTTTTTTGCATTAGAAAAAAAATTCAAAAATTTTAAATTTTTCCCAGTTCTCTCCGAGCCTCTAGATGAAGATAATTGGGTAGAAAAGAAAAATTTAGATGACAAGAAAGGGGATGGCTTTTTAGGTTTTGTTCATCAAGCTTTTATAGATAATTATTTAAGTAAACATGAAAATCCAGAGGACATAGAGTTTTATTTTTGTGGCCCGCCATTAATGAATCAAGCGGTTTTGAAAATGTGTGATGATTTTGGTGTTCCAGAAGAAAATGTTGCTTTTGATGACTTTGGTGGGTAGGTATTTAGTATTAGTATTATTACTATTCTCTTGTACAAGAAAAGAAAATTCAATTTTCTTAATAGAAGGTAAAACTCAAGGTACTTTTTATACTATAAAATATTTTTCAAGCTCAAAAAAAATAAATAAAAATAATATTGATAGTGTTTTGACAATACTAGATATGTCAATGTCTTCTTATATAGATTCATCTAATATTAGTAGAATTAATGATAATTATACAATTAAAATCGACACTTTTTTAAATAAAGTTGTTAGTCGTTCTTTAAGTATTTGTAATCAAACTGACGGTGCGTTTGATATTACAATAGCTCCAATTGTAAATGCTTATGGTTTTGGTCCAAAAAGTAGTGATTTTAATTTTAAACATTCAGATCAACTAGGTTGTGATGCTCTTTCAATCGATAATGGTATAATTAATAAAAAAAACAAAAGCATTGAATTAGATGTTAATGGTATAGCTCAAGGATATAGTGTTGATGTTTTATCTGAGTATTTGAAGAATAATAATATTTTTGATTTTATTATTAATATAGGCGGTGAAGTGTATTGTTCTGGAAGTAAAAATAAAAAACCATGGTTAGTAGCCATTGAAAAACCTTACCAAAACATTCAACTACAAAAATATATATTAAAACTATCAAATAAAGCTTTAGCAACTTCTGGAAGTTATAGAAAAATAAAGAATTTTAATGGTAAAATCATTTCTCATACTATGAGTCCAAAAACATTAAAGCCGGTAGAGAACAATTTGTTAAGTGTTTCTATTATGACAGATAATTGTATGGATGCGGATGCTTATGCAACAGCTTGTATGTCTATGGGGCTTAATAAATCTATTCAGTTTGTTAACGAGAATAATATTGAAGCATGCTTTGTTTATGTTGGTGAAAATGACACATTGACTTATATGACTTCTGGAATGTTGGGTTTGGTGTCTTTAGATTCGCCAGATTATTCAGATTTACAAACCTCGTTTGGAGCCGCGCCACAATAGGAGCATGGTTCGTTTTCTTTGTTTAAAAATGGGTTATTGCTTGCGCATGTTCCAGAAAACTCTCCGTTTTTTTTAACCAGGATTTTAATGGCGATTCCTGCAACACAAATTGAGAGTATTATAATCGATATTAATATAATTTCAACCATCATTTATATAATTTGAACTTCTTCAATTAAATCAATATTAAACTTATTTTTTACATCCATTTTAATTTTCTCTGCTAGTTCTTTTATTTCAATACCTTTGGCGCTTCCAAAGTTAACTAAAACTAATGCTTGTTTATCATAAACCCCGCAATTATTTAATTTTTTTCCTTTCCATTTGCATTGTTCAATCAACCATCCGGCAGAAAGCTTAAATTTTTCATTTTGTTGAAAATATTTTAAGTTCGGAAATGATTTTAAAATCTGATCAAGTATTTTTTTTTCAATTACAGGATTCTTGAAAAAACTTCCACTATTTCCAATTTTTTTTGGATCGGGAAGTTTGCTATTTCTAATGTGGCAAACGGTTTTTCCAATATTTTCTATAGTAACGGGTAATTTATTTTTTTCAAACTCTTTTATGAGAGGAGCATAGGTTAATATTGGATTTTTTGTTTTTTTTAATTTGAGTATTATGTCACTAATAAAGAATTTATTTTTTAATTCGTTTTTGAAAATAGAATCTCTGTATCCAAATTGGCAGTCTTTTTTAGAAAAATTAATTTTCTCTCCAGTTTCAATATTGTATGCATTAAGATTTTCAAAAACATCTTTTATTTCAACTCCATATGCTCCAATATTTTGAATTGGTGCGGCACCTACTGTGCCGGGGATAAGTATTAAATTTTCAATTCCCCATAATTTTTTTTCTATTGTCCAATTTACTAAATCATTCCAAATTACTCCTGATCTAACACTTATTGTTAATGAGTCGCTATCTTCGCCTATAATATGAATTCCTTCTAATTTATTATGAAGGACTAAGCCTTCAATATTCTTAGTTAATAAGATGTTACTTCCGCCACCTAAAACGAAATATTTTTTTTTTTCTCTTTTAATAAATTCAATACTTTGTTTAATGTTTTCTTCTTTTTTTATACATATAAAGTTTTCAGCATAACAATTAACAGCAAAAGTGTTTAATTCTATTAAGGATTTATTATTTTCCAATAACATAATACTAATATAATAACGTTTTAAACGTTTTTAGTTAAATATTAATTTTAAAATTTTGAAAAAAATAGTAATATCTGTTACTTCAGATTTAATTTCTGACCAGCGAGTTCATAAAATGTGCTTAACTCTTCATAATGCAGGTAACGATATTTTTTTAGTTGGAAGAAAAATAAACAATGATGTTTTTTTCAAAAGACCTTATAAAGTAAAGAGGTTTAAAATGCTTTTCAATAAAGGGTTCTTATTTTATGTATTTTTTAATATTAGACTTTTTCTATTTTTGGTATTTAAAAAGTGTGATGTTTATCTATCAAATGATTTAGATACTTTACTAGCTAATTTTTTAGCTTCAAAAATTAAAAAAAAACCACTTGTGTATGATTCTCATGAGTTATTTACAGAAGTTCCAGAATTAATTAACAAAAATTTTGTGAAGGCCGTTTGGCTTTTAATAGAAAGAAAAATATTTCCCCAATTAAAAAATATTATAACTGTAAGTGATGGTATAGCTTCATTCTACAATAATAAATATAAGACGGATTGTATAGTAATTAAAAATGTGCCATTAATTAGAGATAGCTATGACCAAGAAAAAAAACCAAGTCTTTTGCATTTTAATAATAATCACAAAAATATTTTATACCAGGGTAGTTTGAATAAAGACAGAGGTATATTTTTAATGATTAAATCAATGATTTATATTAATGCGAATTTATTTCTTATTGGTACAGGAGATTTAGAAAATGAATTAAAAAAATATGTTTTTAAAAATGGTTTAAGTGATAAAGTTTTTTTTATTGGGAGGATTCCATTTCAAAAACTAAGAGGTGTTACAAAAAAATTTGATTTGGGTCTTTCTTTTGAAGAAGATACTTGTCTTGCATATCGATTTTCTTTGCCAAATAAAATTTTTGATTACATTCAATCTGAAGTCCCTGTATTAGTCAGCAATCTTCCGGATATGTCTCGATTTGTAAACAATAATAATATTGGTGAGGTTTTAAAATCTAGGAATCCTAAAAAGGTTGCAATTCAAATAAATAATATGTTAATTAAAAGAGATTTTTTTAGTAAAAATTTAAAAGAAGCTAAAAATAAGTTTTGTTGGGAAAAGCAAGAATTTAAGATTATTAATTTGTTTAATGGTCTTTAGTTAATCTGAAAAAATACCCCATTTTATACATTTGAAATAAAATTAAACTAGGCTTTCCGGAAAGTAAATTTTTTAAAATATTTTTTTCTGTTAAATTAAAAACAAGAAGAACTATATAGTTTAAATAGAATTTTGATAATATTATATGAGTTTTGATTATCGAAGTATTTTTCAAATCATATTTTTTATTTAACAAATAAATATTTTTTAAAGCTGATTTAGTTTTTTTTATGTATTGTTCATTTGTTTCTAAACCAATGTGTGTAAGGGGGTTTTCAATGAATTCAAATGTATAATTTTCTTTTTTTAAATCAATCCAGAATATAGTGTCTTCATGTCCATAGTCTATAATTTCTTCATTGAATTTTATTTTTTTAAAAGCATTTTTGTGAATTATAAAATGATGTGATGAAAATATTTTTTTTTTCTTTTTTGATTCAATTTTTACGCCATACTTCCAATGAAGAGTTTTATTTTTTTCAGGTGGATTTTTTTGATATTTAGTTTGGCCATATATTATTTTTTTTTTATCAGAAGTGGAGTTAAGATATTTTAATATGAATTTTTCATATTCAACTTTTGAGTCGCAGTCAATGAATAAAAGCCAATCATATGTTGCTGTATTTGCAAGGAAGTTTCTAATTCTAGATCTACCTAAATTATTTTTTGAATGAATGTATTTCGTAAATGTTAATTTTTTAATTTCTTTATTTGAAAATGTTTTTTCTGAACCATCTTCAACACATATTATTTCAAATTTTTTATTTGTTTTAACAATTTGGTTATGAATGGCTTGAACCAATTCAGTAATATTATGATTATAGCATGGAATTAAAATTGACAACATTTTAATGAGAATTTAATGGTGGGTCACTTGAAATTGTTTGATTATAACAATAAATTATTTTAGAAGGAAACTGGTTCATTAAGTATTTATCATGACAAATCATAATAACAGATTTTCCTTGAGAGCATATTTTTCTTAATAAACACATTATTTCTTCAGATGCCTCAGGATCTAAATTTCTAGTTGGCTCATCAGCTAATATTAAAGAAGGATTATTTACTAATGCTCTTGCAATAGATATTCTTTGTTGCTCGCCGCCAGATAATTCATATGGCATTTTTTTGCCTTTAGATGACATTTTAACATCATTTAAAACTTCTTGAATTCTGTTGTTTATTTTTTCTTTATCTTTCCATCCAGTGGCTTTCATCACAAAAAGTAAATTTTCATTGACGGTTCTGTCATGTAGAAGTTGAAGTTTTTGAAAAACTATCCCTAGGTTTCTTCTTAACATTGGAATTTCTTTTTCTTGTATTTTTGATAAATTAAATCCCACAATTTCAGCACTACCTTTTTTTAGTGGAATATCAGCATATAGTGTTTCAAAAAGACTACTTTTTCCACTACCTGTTTTTCCAACTAAATAAATAAATTCTCCCTTTGAAACATTAAGGTTTATATTGTTTAATATTAATCTATTAGACTGATAGATAGATACCTCTTTAAGTGTTAAAATTTCTTCTGAATTTGTCAATTTTTTTTTTGTTAATTAATTCTTCAATATATAAAAAAAAAAGGGCATTAAAATACATATTATTTTGTATATTAAACTTATATAACAATACCCTCAGTTATGTCTGAAAATAATAAAAATTACTCAGCTGACAGTATTCAGATACTGGAAGGATTAGAAGCTGTTAGAAAACGTCCAGCAATGTATATTGGTGATGTGGGATCTAAGGGGCTTCATCATTTAGTTTACGAGGTTACAGATAATTCAATTGATGAGGCTTTAGCTGGTCATTGTGAAAATATTACAGTTACCATTAATGAGGATAATTCTATTACAGTTCTTGATGATGGTAGAGGTATTCCTATTGGAATGCATGAAAAAGAAAAAAAATCTGCACTTGAAGTGGTTATGACTGTTCTACATGCTGGAGGAAAATTTGATAAGGACTCATATAAGGTTTCGGGTGGATTACATGGTGTTGGTGTTTCTTGTGTAAATGCTCTATCTGAACATCTAACAGTAAAAGTATACCGTGATGGAAAAATATATCAGCAAGAATATAAAATTGGTTCTCCATTATACCCTGTTAAAGAAGTAGGGGAAACAGATAGAAGAGGGACGGAGGTTACTTTTTTACCTGATAAAACAATTTTTTCTGAAACTACTTATGAGTATGATGTGTTGTGTAAAAGAATGAGAGAATTATCATTTCTAAATAAAGGGATATCAATTAAAGTAGTTGATAAGAGAAATAAAGATGAAGAAGGTAATTTTATTAATGAGTCATTTTATTCTGAAGGGGGGTTGTCTGAATTTGTAAAATATATAGATTCTGCTAGAGAACAATTATTGAGTGATGTTATGTATATGGAGGGCGAAAAAAATGGAATACCTGTTGAAATTGCACTTTCATATAATACAGGTTTTTCAGAAACTGTTCACTCTTATGTTAATAATATTAATACTCACGAGGGAGGTACTCATTTATCTGGATTTAGGCGTGCGTTAACAAGAACTTTAAAATCTTATTCCGAAAAATCAGGTTTTTTATCCAAAGAAAAAGTTACAATTTCAGGTGATGATTTTAGAGAAGGACTAACAGCAGTTGTTTCAGTGAAAGTCATGGAGCCGCAATTTGAAGGGCAGACAAAAACTAAATTAGGTAATAGTGAGGTAATGGGGCCTGTAGATCAACTAGTTGGTGAAATGCTAAATAATTACTTAGAAGAAAACCCCAAGGATGCAAAAACTTTAGTTCAAAAAGTTATTTTAGCTGCAAAAGCTAGACAAGCTGCAAGTAGAGCTAGGGAAATGGTTCAAAGAAAAAGTGTTTTGTCTTCCACGAGTTTGCCAGGAAAACTCGCAGATTGTTCTGAAACTGACCCGGAAAAATGTGAAATTTATTTAGTTGAGGGTGATTCTGCAGGTGGTACTGCAAAACAAGGTAGGGATAGGCAATTTCAAGCCATTTTGCCATTAAAAGGAAAAATTTTAAATGTAGAAAAAGCGCTTCCTTTTAAAGTTTTTGAAAATGATCAGATTAAAAATTTATATACTGCTTTAGGTGTTACCGTTGGCACGGAAAATGATGAAAGGGAGTTGAATTTAGAAAAACTAAGATACCATAAATTAATTATTATGTGTGATGCGGATGTAGATGGAAGTCACATTGCTACATTAATTTTAACTTTTTTATTTAGGTATATGAAAAAATTGATAGAAGATGGTTTTGTGTATATTGCAACTCCTCCTTTGTATTTATTAAAAAAAGGATCCACTATTAGATATTGTTTTGATGAAGAGGAGCGAGAACGAGTTATGCAAGAATTAACACAAGGTAAAGAAAATGTAAATGTAAGTATACAACGATATAAAGGTCTTGGTGAAATGAATGCTGAACAACTTTGGGAAACAACAATGAATCCAGAAAAAAGAAAGCTAAAAAAAGTAACTATTGATTATGAAACTTCAGATCCTGATGGTTGTTTTTCAAGATTAATGGGAGATGATGTTGAGCCTAGGAGGAAGTTTATTGAAGAGAGGGCGACTTATGCAAAAATTGATGTATAGTTCTATTTAATTAAAACAATATCCCCTCTTTCTTGTTTTTCCAAACCTCTTCTAGTTTTATATGTAATTTTATATGTATATATAGCTTGTGGTAAATTGTCTCCTTTGAAGGTCCCATCCCATGATTCATCATAATTATTAGTTTGGAATACAATATCACCCCATCTATTGAAGATGTTTATTTCATACGTCCCGTAGTCTATATCTGTTAAAATAGGAGAAAATACATCATTGATTCCATCGCCATTTGGACTAAAAGCATTTGGAGAATATGAGAAATATTCTTCTAATACATTTATTGTTCTCATCGCGCTATGTTCACAATTATTTTCATCCGTTACAGTTAACCATACATAATATAATCCAGGATTTGAATATAAATAAGAAGGATTTTGTTCATTTGACATTCCGCCATCTCCAAACTCCCAAAACCATGATGAGATTTCTAAATTATAATTGGGGTCAGTATAAGAATTGTCAAGAAAACTTACTGGTTCATCTGATAACATAAATTCAAATGAAGATGCTGTAAAATCACAAGTTGGCCCTTCAATATATTCAATAGTTATATTATCAGATAACAAGCAGTTATTAGCATCAGAAACAATTAAAGTATAATTTCCAGCAGAAATATTGTCTACATCTTCAGAATTACTATTGAAGCCATTAGGGCCTTGCCAGTTATAAGAAATAGGCTCAGTTCCTCCGAACACTTGAATTGTGGTTGAACCTCCATTTCCACAAATTTCGGAAACTCCCTCAATATTTAATTCTAACTCTTCAGGTTCTGATAAAGTAAGGTTTATAAAAGCGTTACATCCATTTAAATCTGTTAAATACATTGTATATGTTCCAGATATTAGATTTGAAATGTCTTCTGAGTTACTGTTGAAACCATTAGGTCCTTGCCAGTTAATAGAATATGGGGAGCTGCCGCCATTAATATTTAAATCTATATATCCATCATTTCCATCTTTACATGATATTTCATAACCATTGTAGTTTGATGTTGTGAAGTTTAAAGATATTCCTGAATCTTCAGTAATTTCTATTATTTCTGAAGAACTACAGTTGTTTTGGTCAGTTACAGTAAGCGTATAAACCCCACCGGATAAATTATTGATATCTTCTTGATTAGATAAGAAACCATTATCTCCAAACCAAGAGTATGTATAACTTCCAGTTCCACCATTTACATTTATGCTTACGCTTCCGTCATTAGCATCAGCACATGTTACATTTTCTAATACGGATTCAATTATTATTTCTTCAGGCTCTTCTATACTAAAGTAAACCTCATCACCTTGTGTAAGGCAGCCATTTTGGTCGATGCCTGTGAACCAATATTCTCCAGGTCCTAAATTGTTAAAGGAAGTTAATGATCCTTGATTTATATTTATTTCTTCCTCCATAGTTACTCCAGTATTAACATCTCCAATTATTATAGTGAATGGATTTGTTCCCCCTGTTAATGAAATGTCTATAGAGCCACTATTTTCACCAAAACAAGAACTGTTTAATGTTGTGAAATTATCTTCTATTTGTTCGGGTTCATTCAATGTTATGGTTTGTGTGTCAGTACATCCATATTCGTTTTCAACATAAATACTATATGTTCCGCCATCTATGTTACTTAGTGAAAAATTATTATCATTTTGAATACTTCCAGAATTGATAATGTTATTTTGTTCATTAGTGACTTGGTATTCCCAATTTCCATTTGCTGGAAGTTCTACATTAATTATTCCGTCACTTGCTTGAAAACAAGTAGGATCTTGATAATTTGTACTTATTTCAGTTGGTTCAAAATTAATAAATACTTCATCTCCTTCAATTCCTCCTTGAAATCCACACCAATCTCCTGCGGAACCACATAAAGATGCTCCAGCCGTATATACGACGGTTTCCCCGTTTTCTGAAGTAGGAGTAACCTCAATTGATCCACCATAACCAACAATATTTCCATTATTATCTTGCCAAATTATATCACTTCCCGCAACTGCTGGGGCAAAAGTTATGTTGTCAATTATATAATCATTTGGCCCATTAGGTGTAAAACTCCACCCATCATTTTCACATGTCCATTGATTTGGGTAATTTCTTTCTATTCCCTCAAGGCCAGTTACAATATTTGCAATTGTGCCAGTTGAATTATGAAGGCCATGTATAGCGGCTCCTCCATTCCAAGTTGTACATAATACTTTTTGAGCTATATGAGTTTCAACTATATTACTTCCTTCGAATAGCTTTATTTGACTTGTATAGCAAATATCAGTACAAGAAAACATTGGTATTCCACAGAAAGATGCAATAAATACTCTGTTTGGTGCATCTCCAGTTGTTGCATACTGAATAGTTCCATTTCCATTGACTCCTGGATAGATATCTTGCCAAGGGCATAATATTGAATTTAATGGGCAGTCAAAGTTATTTGGGGCAGGGTCAGTTATTGTCCAGTCAGAGTAATTGTTGGCATTTTCAGTATTAAATGTCAAGTGATTGTTTGAAGATAATACCACTTGATTATAAGTATTGCCATAAAAAACAAAATCAAATCCAATATCGATAACGCCACCATATGTGTCATCGGAGTAAATCCCAGAGTCAATCAAATCTACATTGTAAGATTCTGCAGTTAAAGTTAAAGTGACATCTCCAGATGCACTTTCACATAATGTGGTGTCTCCCTCAGCAACTACTTGGCTAAAGCAAAAATTAATCTGTAAAAAAACAAGAAAGAAAATAAATCTCATAATTAATAATTTTTAAGTAGCTAGGAAAGGGGAAGTATTTTATTATTTAATATATATAAATTTAAAAAAAAATGATTTAGTTAAAGAAGAAATTTGTAGTTATAATTTTTTAAAACACAAAATATCTTGTTAATTACTCATTTATAATTGAAATATTTTTCTAAATTCGAAAAAAAAAAAAAAATGAAAATAACAGTAGTTGGTGCTGGTGCAGTTGGAGCAAGCTGTGCTGAGTATATAGCCATTAAAAATTTTGCCTCTGAAGTAGTTTTGTTAGATATAAAAGAAAATTATGCAGAGGGTAAAGCTATGGATTTAATGCAAACGGCATCTTTAAATAATTTTGATACAAGAGTTATTGGTAGCACAAATGATTATTCTAAAACTAAAGACAGTAATATTGCTGTAATTACTAGTGGAATTCCTAGAAAACCAGGTATGTCGAGGGAGGAGTTGATTGGAATAAATGCTGGGATTGTAAAAGAAGTTTCTCAAAATTTAATTAAGTATTCCCCAGAAGTTATTATTATTATTGTTAGTAATCCAATGGACACAATGACGTATTTAACTCATAAAATAACTAATCTTCCAAAAAATAGAATAATTGGTATGGGTGGCGCATTAGATAGTGCAAGGTTTAAATATAGATTAAGTGAAGCTTTAGATTGTCCTAGTTCTGATGTCTCAGGAATGGTTATTGGTGGGCATAGTGATAAAGGTATGGTTCCATTAACTCGTTTAGCAACTAGAAATAGTATTAATGTATCTAAATTTTTATCTAATGAAAGATTAGATAAGGTAAAAAATGACACAAAAGTAGGTGGAGCTACATTGACAGCTATGTTAGGCACTTCTGCTTGGTACGCACCTGGAGCTGCTGTTTCATCTTTAGTTCAAGCAATTTCTTGTGATCAAAAAAAAATGTTTCCTTGTTCAGTTATTTTAGATGGAGAATATGGCTTTCAAGATGTAGCTATTGGTGTTCCAGTTATTTTAGGAAAAAATGGTATTGAAAGAATTATAGAAATAGAATTAAATGAGCAAGAAAAAGATCAATTATCTAGTTCAGTGGATGCCGTTAAAAAAACTAATAAGATGTTAAGTGAAATGAGTTTATTTTAATTATTGATGATTAGTTTTTCAGTTTTGACTGTTTCTTGACCATCTTTTATATGTAAAATATATATTCCAGGTTTTTTGGTTTCTAAATTTAAGGTAATATTTTGTTGATTTATTATTTTAGATTTTAATAGCTTTCCGGTTATTGAATAAATTTCTACTATTAACTCTGAAGTTTGGTTATGTTCAATCGAAAAGTATCCTGAATTAGGATTTGGAAAAATTTTAAAACTTGTATTATGAGTGTTTTCAGAATTTCGTAAGTTAAATTCATTTCCTAAAAAAAGTTCTAATCCTCCACTAGCATTGCCTCTTATTAAATCTGGTTTTCCATCATTGTTTATGTCATTGATTGCTATAGTTGAGTGGATGCAGTTTATATTAGGCAATATATTGTCTGTATAAAAATTGTAAAATCCAAATAAGTCATCTTCAATACTATTATATAAAAAAACTTTTCCACATTCTGTTCCCACTGCTAAATGATACTCATTTTCATATTCAAACACGTGTGGGGTGGTGTATGCTGTTGTGAATACTTGATCCATTAAATTTATTCCTCCTAAACTTTTGATAATAATACCATCATCTGTTGTGAATTCTGGAGTAGCTTCTTCAAAAATAGGAATTTGATTATTTAATCCTGAATTTTCAAAATAATTAATACCATTCAACACACCAGTGTCCATGCCCGACCTTTCACCAATAACTAAATCTAAGAGTCCGTCTCTATTTAAATCTATTAATTGGGGTGTTGCGTAACTTCCTACGTCAATTCCAGTATCAACAATTTCATCAATATTATTGGGATATATAGGTAATGGGTTTGTTGATTCTATTTCCGAATTAATTGCTAGTAAAATAAATATTTTTCCACTTGAATCTCCGAACACCAGATCAATATCTCCATCTAAATCAACATCTCCAAATGTTGGATGAATACTTTCTATAGTTGCTATCTCTCCCAATGAAGAAAGGTTACCAAAATCATTATTTATTGAATCTTCGTAGTATTTAGTAAATTTTGGAACTGATTCTGTGCCAACATTTTTATAAAAAGATAGTCTAGAGTTATAATTTGCCTCGTTATAATATCCTTTGTTACCAATTATTAAATCTAATAAGCCATCGTTATCTAAATCATATAAAATGGGTTTTGAGTTACTACCTACATCGATCATATCTTCTACCATAAAGTCATTTTGTGTATATTCAAATTGGAGCATATTTTCCCCATTTTCTAACCAAAATGACTCATCAGTTTCATTCGTAATATTTTTATAATACAAACAATTATATTTATTTTCAGAAATATTTACTCCATTTGGGCTGACTATAATGTCTTTCCATCCATCCTTATTTACATCTAAATAAAAACAGGCTGGGAATAAAGGTAGATTTACTGATGAAGTATAGCTAGGGAAGTTAATGTCTTGGTCTACCATTAATGCTTCTTCAGGTGTTCCTTGATTTAAAACCATTACAATGTTAGAATAAGATATATCACCAAGTAATAATTCCATAGTATTTTGAGGATTGTTAGCTAATTGCTGTTGTGGATTTAAATCAAGTGCTAGCAAAGTGGATCCTGCATGTACTCTTAATGGATTTATATCCGGAGGTTGGCAATCTTCATTTAAAAATAAAGTTAAATTGTTGTCTGTAAAGTTTTCTTGAAATTGCCCCCAACAATTTTCAGTTCTATATAGGTCAATAGTATTACAGCTATTATATAACTCAACTGATTTATTTTGGTGAAAGTATACATTAGAGCCTTCTGGGTTAAATGACAGTATATCTATATCGCAATCTCCATCAACATCTGCAATGGCTGGTAAATCTACTCCACTTACATATAGATTTGTTGGTCCAAATCCAGCATCAGAATTTAAAATTTTCGTAAACTCAAAGGATAGCGTGTCTACAGAATTATTAGTAAAAAGAGCAATACTATTAGACATACTTGTAAATATATCTTCTTTTCCATCTTGGTTATAATCGACTAATAAAACCCAATCATTTAAGGCGAAATTTCCGGGAAAATTATCAATGTATTCAGGTTTGTAAACATAATCATTGATAATTTGGTCAAATAACATAGGTATAATTTTATTCCCATTTCGAGATCCATTTTTTCCTGATCGGTCAAAAATGAAAATATCTTTTTCTCCATCTAGATTTAAGTCAATTTCAGAAAATTGACAAAAATTTAGACCGCCACTCCATGGATTTAATAATGCGTTAGATTCTTCATTGTTTTCTAAGACTTGGATTTCATTATTTTGAATAAAATTAATTTGTGATATGATGCTTGAGATTAAGCATGATGTGAAAACGATTGTAAAAAAAATAATTTTATTCATATAACAAAGTTACGATAAAATATATTACAGGACTTTAAAGTCATTAATTACTTGTATTTATTTTAGATTTTTTTCTCATATAATAATAAGTTTATTTAAATTTTAATCATATATTTGCATTCATTTTTAAATGTGATATAGATGGAAGATAAAAAATTTAGAACTTTTGTTAGAGGATTACTTATTTGTTTTATAATAGGTTTTATTTACTCCCTCTCATTTTCATTTGCTACTTATTCACTTGAGAAGAAAGCTATAGAAGATAAATCAGTAAACTCTAAAGATGCATTATCTGCATTATATAATAATGCTAAAAATATTAAGCAAATTAGAATAGAAAATGATTCATTAATATTGACACCATTAAAAAATGAAAATGGTGAAATAGATGATGATAGAAGTAGGTTTTTTCCAATAGCTAGGCATCTTTGGCTAGATAAATATTCATATAAAGACGCAAAGCGTAACTCTTTAAATCTTGGTTTAGATTTAAAAGGAGGAATGAGTGTTTTATTAGAAATATCACAAAGGAATATTTTAGAGGGTTTGTCTGCGGTTTCTTCTAATGGTAATTTAGGTAGAGTGTTCTCTAAAGTTTTAGATAACACGGATAATATTTATAAAGGAAATACTCAAGAATCATATTTAAATATTTTTAAGGACGAATTTGATAAAGTAGTTGCTCAAGATAGTTTACCAAAAACTACTTTATTTACTGTTTTTGAAAGAGAAGATTCATTTGATTTTGACCAAAACTCATTCAGTAATGAGGAACTTGAAAATAGAGTGATGGAATATTTGGAGATTAAAATTTCTGATTATATAGGTAAAACTTTTGAAACAATTAAAAGAAGAATTGATCAATTTGGTTTAGCAAATCCGACTGTTAAACAAATAGAATCCTCCGAAAGAATATTAGTGGAATTACCTGGAATGACTGATGAGAAAATGGTAAAGGAGTATTTGTCAAAAACAGCAAGTCTAGAATTTTGGAAGACAAAAAAAAATTCTGACCCGTCATTATCTGTTATCTTAAGCGATTCAGTATTTATTTCCTTTGCTAATATTCCTAATTTGTCACCAGGAGTTACTGATCAAGATGCGCCAGATATATACTCTTTAAATTCACCTATTATTGCAAATATTTTTGATACTGAAAAAGATAGAAAGATAGCAAGGGACTATATAGATTCTAAATATAATGATGGATCATTGAATCCAGATATTGTGTTTTATTTTACTAATACTGCAGCAATTAATAATGATGCTACTGGAAATAAAATAGATAATTATGATAATTTTGTTCAATTAATAGCACTTGAAAAAAGTAATGAATATGGAGATTTTGATGGTCCTGTTCTTTTGGGTAAGGAAGTAAATAATGCGAGGGATGGGTTTGATGAAAGGTCTGGTGGTGTAACAATTAACATGAATATGACTCCAAGTGGAGCAAAAAGATGGGCTACAATCACTGAAAATGAAGTAGGTAACGAAATTGCTATTGTTTTAGATCAAATTGTTTATACATACCCAACTATTAATGAAAAAATACCTACAGGATCTTCTGTTATTTCTGGAAACTTTGAACTAAGAGAGGCTCAGGATATAGCTAGTATATTAAATGCAGGTCAGTTAGATGCAAAAGTTGATATTGCTGGTTCAGAATATGTAGGTCCGTCATTAGGTCAAAAGTCGATTGATTCTGGAGCTAAATCTTTTTTAATGGCACTGATTTTTGTATTAGTATATATGTTGTTTTATTATTTTCACGCCGGAGTTGCTTCTAACTTTGCTTTAATAATAAATATGTTTTTTATTTTTGGTGCTCTTGCTGCTTTTAATGCAACTCTTACATTACCTGGGATAGCTGGTATTGTACTTACAATTGGTATGGCTGTTGATGCCAATGTCCTTATATATGAAAGAATAAAGGAAGAGTTGTCTCAACAAAAAGGATTGTCTTTAGCTATAAGAGATGGATATAAAAATGCATATTCAGCAATTATCGATGCTAATTTGACTACTTTACTTACTGCTGTAGTTTTATTTTATTTTGGATCAGGTCCTATTAAGGGTTTTGCAACAACTTTGATTATTGGTATTTTAACATCTTTGTTTTGTGCTATTTTTATAACTCGGTTAGTATTTGAGTCAAGATTAGTAAATAAGAAAAGAATATTTTTTTCTAATTCGGTGACAAAAAATTTATTTAGAAACACTGATATTTCTTTTATAAAAAGAAGAAAAATAGCATATGTTTTTTCTTTTGTTTTTATTTTAGTTGGGTTATTCTTTTTGCAAACAAAGGGTTTGAATAAGGGGGTTGACTTGCAGGGTGGAAGAGAATATGTTTATAAAATTCAAAAGGATAATATTAATACTGTTGAGATAAGAAATATTTTAGGTGAAAGTTTTATTGAAGATAATGTTAAAAAATTCCCTGAAGTTAAAACTTATGGTAATTTTGGCCAAACAGATCAAATTAAAATAACAACTAATTTTAAGATTTCTGAAGAAGGTTCTGATAGTGTGGTAGTTCAAACAATTGAAAATGAATTAAGTAATTATGCTGGCGGTTATGATAAAATAGAAAAAGTTTCAACTCAAAAAGTGGGTGCGACGATAGCTGATGATGTTAAAAGGTCAGCATATTTTGCTATTATTTTTTCACTAATAATTATTTTCTTATATATCTTGTTAAGATTCAGAAAATGGCAATTTAGCCTTGGTGCTGTTGTTGCTCTCTTTCATGATGTTTTAATTTTACTTTCAATATTTTCTATTTTTAATGGAATTCTTCCTATTTCTTTAGAAATAGATCAGGCATTTATTGCTGCGGTACTAACTGTTATAGGTTACTCTCTTAATGATACTGTTGTGGTTTTTGATAGAGTTAGAGAATTTCAAAAAAGCAAAGTAGGAGAATATAAAAATATTATAAATAGTGCACTTAATAGTACTTTAAGTAGAACTATAAATACCTCTTTAACAACAATAATAGTATTATTAATTATTTTCTTTTTTGGCGGAGAAGTTATTAGAGGATTCATGTTTGCTCTAATTATAGGTGTTATTGTTGGTACTTATTCGTCTTTGTTTATTGCAACCCCAATTATGGTTGATACAACAAAAAATTCATCAAAAAATAGTTAGATAATTTAAATGAAAGTATTTTTTTTTTTAAATCTTGGTTTAAGTGAAGTTCTATTTATTTTAATTATGTATTTAATGTTTTTTGGCTCCAAAAACATTCCATCTCTAGCTAGAAATATAGGTTCTTCAGTCAGAAAAATAAGAGATGCTTCTAATGATGTTAGAAAAGAAATAAAAGATTCTATATTAAACTCAAAGGATTAGTGATATGGTATTTGTTAATAACTCTTCTTTTTAGGTTAGTAAAAAAATAATACTAATATTTATTTTAGTTAAATAAAAAAATATATTTAACTATTGAAAAATAAATATGTACTATTATGACAGCATTTAAATTTGAATATATTTGGTTAGACGGTTATAATCCAGAGCCAAATTTAAGAAGTAAGACCAAAGTTCTTCATTTTGAAGAGTATAATGGTGAGCTAAGTAAGCTTCCTGATTGGTCTTTTGATGGAAGTTCTACTCAACAAGCAGAAGGTCATTCATCAGACTGTGTGCTTAAGCCAGTTAGGGTTTATAATGATCCGACAAGAATTAACGCTTTTTTAGTTATCACGGAAGTTATAAATATTGATGGTACGCCGCATTCTTCTAACACAAGGTCCTTAATTAAAGATGATAGTGATGATTTTTGGTTTGGTTTTGAGCAAGAATATACAATGATGGATGGAACTCGCCCTATGGGTTTTCCTAAGCAAGGTTTTCCTGCTCCGCAAGGAATGTATTATTGTTCTGTTGGAAATAAAAATGTTGCAGGAAGAGCTATAGTTGAAGAGCATTTAGATATTTGTCTAGAGACAGATCTGTCTATAACAGGTATAAATGCTGAAGTTTTGTTAGGGCAATGGGAATACCAATGTTTTGGTAAAAGTGCAAAAAAAGCAGCGGATGATTTGTGGATTAGTAGATACTTGCTATATAGATTAACTGAGGAATATGGTTTAAGTGTTGAATTACACCCCAAGCCTGTTCAAGGAGATTGGAATGGCTCAGGAATGCATGTTAATTTTTCAACAAAAGCTATGAGAGAAGTTGGTGGAGAAGATATGTTTAAAAATATTTGTGAGGCTTTTGGTAAATACCATAAAGAACATATCGCAGTTTATGGCTCAAATAATGATATGAGGTTAACAGGTCTGCATGAGACACAAAATATAGAAACGTTTTCTTATGGATATAGTGATAGAGGGGCAAGTATTAGAATACCTGTTTGTGTACAAAATACTGGCAAGGGATATTTAGAAGATAGAAGGCCTGCTTCTAATGCTGATCCTTATAAAGTTGTATCTAGAATGTTAGATACTTTAAAAACAGTTTCTAATGGTGTTAAGGTTTAATAAAATATTGTTAAATTTGTAACGTCTTTTAAAAACCTAAAGTCATGATTTCTAGAAATTTAATAATCGCATTATTTTTATTGTTTGGTTTAACTACGTCTTTTTCTCAAGGAAGTATATATACAAAGGCTGAAAAAGCATTTAAAAATCAACAGTATAATAAAGCTAAGGAACTTTATCAAAAAGCTTATGAAAGATCTAATGATAGGTCTGAAAAAACTCAGATTAGCTTTCAAATGGCAAATTGTGCTAGATTAACGGGGCAGTTTAGAGTTGCGGAAAGTTATTACAAAAGAACGATTAAGTTACGTTATTTTGAAATGTTTGCTGATCCATTAGTTTTTTATTACTTAGGTGAGTGCTACAAAGGTCAAGGAAAATATAATGAAGCAATTGCTTACTATGAAAATTACAAGCAAAAGAATGGAGCTGATATAAAAATGGCTAATGGTGCAATTCAAGGCTGTCAAATGTCAAAAGATTGGATTGCTGAGGGAAGTAGGTATAGAGTTTTGAATGTTCAAAAATTAAATTCTAGATACAATGATTTTTGTCCTTCATTTGGAGATAAAAAAAATAAGTACTTATTTTTCTCATCTGCTAGAGAAGAGGCAGTTGGAAAATCAAAAGATTCTTATACAAAGCAAGATTATGTAGATATATTTTATTCATTTGATTACACAGAACAAAAAAGAAAAATTGATAAAAAAAGAAAGAAAAAAATTGATCCTAAAGATCATATGCCTATTTGGTTGCCGCCAACTAATGATTTAGAGGATGATTTGGAAATTCTTGAAGAAAAATATGATGATGTCAAATTTGGCTTTGGATTAGAAGAAATTAACATGAAAGATTCTGATGAAGCTGCAGTGTGTTTTTCTAAAGGCGGTAAAAGAATGTTTTTTACTAGATCTACCAAAGTAAAAAATCAATATAATCCAAAAAGAATTTATTCTGTTGAATTTAAAAGTGGACAATTTGGAGAGCCCACTATTGAAGAAATTCCAGTGGATGATTTAATTGATGTTCAACATCCTGCTATTTCTAGTGATGGTAAGGTCTTATATTTCGTTGCAGAAATGGAAGGTGGATTAGGAGGGTATGATATTTATTCATGTACTTATGACAGAAGAAAAAAAGCTTGGGGTGAGCCAAAAAATTTAGGAGAAAAAATAAATACTTCTGGTGATGAAAAGTTTCCATATATAAGTAAATCGGGAGCTTTATTTTTTGCTTCTAACGGACATCCTGGTATGGGAGGTTTAGATATATTTAAATCAGAATTAACTGTTGATGGGTTTTCTTTTCCAGTAAATATGCGTTATCCGATTAATACTCCTTATGATGATTTCGGGGTTTTATTTGAAGATGAAACGGAGGTTAAAGGTTACTTATCTTCTAATAGAAAAGATAAAAAATGGAAACCAAAAGGAGGTGATGATATTTATTTAATTGATTTACAATTAATTAATTTTGAGCTAATGGGAAAAATACTTGATGTTGATACAAACGAACCCCTTTCAGGAGTAAAAGTTGAGTTAGTTGGGCCAAATGGAACACATATTACAACTACAAATGGAAAGGGTGAGTATAAGATTAGTAGAGAGCAATTTAAAGAAAATCAAGATTATCAAATTCAATTTAGTAAAGAGTGGTTTTTTACACAACGTGATACTACAATAAGTACAATTAACATAGATAAAACAAAATGTAAAGAAGAGGCGGATGGAAATTTATTATTTACTTTTTCTAGAGGAGTTTTTTTAGAAACTAGTAGAAGGCCAATGGTTTTACGTAGTGTGGAATTTGATTTAAACAAATTTAATTTGAGGTCAGAAGGTATGCAAGAATTAGATTCATTAGCTGATTTACTTATTCATGATTATCCTAATGTAGTAGTAGAATTAAGATCTCATACAGATTTTAGAGGTTCTCAAGAATTAAATGTCCCATTATCTCAAAATAGAGCTCAGAGTTGCGTTGATTATTTGGTAGAAAAAGGTGTTTCTGCAGAACGTTTAGTTGCTATTGGTATGTCTGATAAAGAACCTAAACTATTAGATGTTTCTGAAAATGGTTTAACTTCAGGTCTTTTGAATAAGGATTATATAAATCAATTAAAATCTAATAGACTTAAAGAAGCTGCTCATCAAATGAATAGAAGAACAGATTTTAAAATAATTTCTGAAAATTTTGAAGATTGGTTGAAGGAAAAAAAACAAGATGATTCACCAGTACAGCAAGGTGTTTTAGATGAAGATGGAAATTTAATTGAAATCGAGGATTAAAATATTTAGATTGATTTAATCAATTTTTACGTTTAATCTAGTTGATCAATCTTTTGTTATTATGGATAAATATAGTAGTAGAGGTGTTTCTTCAAAAAAAGAAGATGTTCACGAAGCAATAAAAAATCTAGATAAGGGACTTTTTCCCAATGCATTCTGCAAAATACTTCCTGATATAGTTGGTGGAGATTCCTCTTTTTGTAACATTATGCACTCTGATACTGCTGGTTCTAAAACATCCTTGGCTTATATTTATTGGAAGGAAACAGGTGATGATAGTGTTTGGAAGGGTATTATTCAAGATTCATTAGTTATGAATTTAGATGATCTTGCCTGTGTAGGCGCTATTAATGATTTAGTAATTTCATCAACAATAGGTAGAAATAAAAGTATTATCCCTGGTTCTGTTATAAAATCTTTAATTCAAGGCACACAACTTTTTATTGATAATTTGAAACCTTTTGGTTTGAATATTTATTTGGCTGGTGGGGAAACAGCTGATGTTGGTGATATAGTTAGGACGCTAGATGTTGGTTTTACAATATTTTCAAGAATAAAAAAGGATAAAGTTATCGATGTAAAAATAAATGATGGAGATGTTATAGTAGGTTTGTCATCATTTGGATTGGCATCATATGAAAAAGAATATAATAGTGGAATAGGAAGTAATGGTTTAACATCTGCACGTCATGATATTTTTGCTAATTATTTAGCTGACAAGTACCCAGAAAGTTTTAACCCTCAAATACCAAAAGAATTAGTGTATAGTGGTAGTAAAAAATTAACAGATTTATTTATTAAAGATTTGTCTTTTGGTAAAATGGCGTTGTCTCCAACAAGAACTTATTTGCCAGTTATGAAGTCAATTTTTTCAAACTGTGATAAGTCTAAAATTAATGGTATTATACATTGTACTGGTGGAGGTCAAACTAAAGTTTTACATTTTATAAATAATATGCATATTATTAAAGACAATTTATTTGAAACACCTGATATTTTTAGTTTAATAGCAAAGGAGTCAAAAACCAGTTTTTCTGAAATGTATAGCGTATTTAATATGGGTCACAGGATGGAGTTTTACACAGATAATAATACAGCAGTTGAAATAATACAAATAGCTAAATCGTTTAATATAGATGCTAAAATTATTGGAAGATGTGTTTCTTCCATAGAAAAAAAACTTACTATAAAATCTCAGCATGGAGAATTCGTGTATTAATTATGTTAGATAAGTTAGAAGCAATTAAAGTTCGTTTTGATGAGGTCAGTAAACTTATTGTGGACCCAAATATTATTACTGATATGAAAAAGTACGTAAAACTTAATAAAGAATATAAAGATTTAGAAAGTATTGTTTTTGTTTATAATAAGTATAAAAATATCATCTCAAATATAGATTCAGCTAAAGAAATTTTAGCTGAAGAAAATGATATTGAATTAAAAGAAATGGCAAAATCAGAAATTGACTTGTTTTTTGCTGAAAAAGAAAAAATAGAACAAGACATAAAAATTTTATTAATTCCTAAAGATCCTAATGATGATAGGAATGCGGTAGTAGAAATTGTTGCTGGTACTGGCGGAGATGAAGCTAGTATTTTTTGTGGTGATTTGTTTAGAATGTATACAAAATACATCGAGTCTAAAAAATGGAAAGTAGAACTTGTAGACTATACAGAAGGAACTTCTGGTGGTTTTAAATCTATTGTTTTTAATGTTTTAGGATCAGGTGTTTATGGCTTCTTAAAATATGAAGGTGGGGTTCATAGAGTGCAAAGAGTTCCTAAAACAGAAACTCAAGGTAGAGTACATACTTCAGCTTCTGCTGTTATTGTCTTACCTGAAGCTGAAGAATTTGATGTGGAATTGAAAGAGTCGGATATTAAAAAAGAAACTTATTGTTCCTCTGGGCCTGGTGGACAATCAGTAAATACTACTTATTCTGCTGTTAGGTTAACTCATTTGCCAACTGGAGTTGTTGCGCAGTGTCAAGACCAAAAATCTCAAATTAAGAATCATGCCCAAGCTTTGAAAGTATTAAGGACTAGGATTTATGAAATGGAATTAAAAAAGAAACAACAAGAAGAAGGAGATTTAAGAAAAACTATGATTTCATCAGGAGATAGATCTGATAAAATAAGAACTTATAATTATCCTCAAGGAAGGGTGACTGATCATAGAATTGGACTAACTTTATATTCTTTGGGAGAGATTATAGATGGTGATATAAACAAAATAATCGAAGAATTAAAAATAGCCGAAAATGCTGAGAAATTAAAGCAGGGAAAAGAATGAATAAAAAAGAATTAATAAAAAATATATATAAAAAAAAATCTTTTTTATGTGTTGGTTTAGATCCTGATTTAGAAAAATTCCCATCTTCGGTTTTAAAAGAAGATGATCCTATTTTTTATTTTAACAAAAAAATCATTGACTCTACTAAAAATTATTGTGTTTCATATAAAGTTAATTTAGCTTTTTATGAGAAATATGGTGTTAATGGTTTGGAATCTTTAAGAAAAACTATTGAATATATTCCTAATGATTTTTTTGTTATAGCTGATGCAAAAAGAGGTGATATTTTAAATACATCTAAAATGTATGCGGATGCTTTTTATGTTAATTTTAATTTTGATGCTGTCACATTGTCTCCATATATGGGTGGTGATTGTGTGAAGCCATTTATTAGAGATGGGAAATGGAGTATTGTTTTAATTGCAACTTCTAATCCTACTGCAGATGATTTTCAAATGATTAAAACAGAAAATGGGATACCTTTATATATGGAGGTTTTAAATAAGGCAAAAGCATGGGGTTCGTCAGAGAACATGATGTTTGTAGTTGGTGGAACTAGACCAGATATAATAAAAAAAATAAGAGAACAAGCTAAAGATCATTTTTTACTAATCCCTGGCGTTGGTCATCAAGGAGGGAATTTATCTAAAATAGCTCAATATGGATTTAATAATGAAGTGGGTGTTTTAGTGAACTGTTCTAGGTCTATTTTATATGCTGGCAAGGGTAATGAATTTTTTAAATATTCCAAAAAAGAAGCGGAAAGGATTCAAAAAGAAATGTCCAATTATTTGACTTAATTTTTTATTGTAAGCCTTAAAACAGAGCAGGCTGATTTTTTAACAAATTTATCTTGACCTGTTCCAAATAAAATACTTGCCCAATCATTATGTTTTGGAGTGCCTATGACTAATAGGTCATGTTCTACAGAAATTTTTTCTATATATTTTTCAGGATTATCATGTTTTATCAAACTTAATTTTCCTAGGGGGTATTTTTCAAGTATTTTCTCTGTTCTAGATTTTATATCATTTTCTATAATTTCTTCTGTGTCTTTTGGAATTATATGAAGAACAGTAAAATTAGCATCTATTCCATCGTTATCATTATTATAAAATTCTGTTATCATATTAGTTGCTTCAATAAATTTTGAATTATCTTTTTGAGGAAGTATTGCTAACAATATTTTATTAATATATTTTACTCCATTGTCTTTAAATAAAGCAACATTAGATTCTACATTAGTAACTAGCCATCCAATCGGGTTATTTATTAAAATACCTTGGTGGTCCACTCCATTCCAACCTAAAACCAACCAATCACAATGAGTTTGTTCACTGAGAGACTGGACGGTATTTGTTAGATTATGAGTGCGGTATTTTTTAAAATTAACTTGTATTTTTTTATCTTTCTCTAGTAACTTTAATTGCCTATGTATAGATTTCGCTTTTTGATCTTTTTCAAAAAACTTATCATCAAGAAAAGTTTGGTCTGGGACTTCAGTTACATGAATTGTTTGTACTTTTTTATTTTTTGTAATTGCTCCAGCAATTTCTGTTAGTATTTCAGGGGATCTTTCATTACCAAGAAGAGGAACTATAGAGCCAGCGTCAGATAATATTTCATTTTCTAATTTTTCTTTATTTTGTTTTTTTTCAAAATTATCTTGCATTACATTAAAGTCTTTACGTCTGCCATAAAACATATATAACGCAGGTCTATTACCATATTTTGTTATTATACCTTCTCTCATTGTTTTCTTTTTGCCATAAAAAAAGTAAATGACTGTTCCTAATAAGCTAATAATAATTATTGCTATAAATGGCATCCATCCCAGATAAAAGAGTAAAATTATACCTCCTATTATGCCAAAAATTTGAGTTAGAGGATATAATGGTGATTTATAAGAAGGTTTATACCATTGCACTCCTGTTTCTCTTAACACAATAACACAAGCATTAACTGCAATAAACATGGTTATTTTAAATGCACTGGCTAATTTTGCGATTTTAATTACATCTACATAAATTACAACAATGACCATCATGACACAGGTAAATCCAATAGCAATAACAGGCGTTAAGTACTTTGGGTGAAGGTATGTCATGTAGTTGGGGAGTAATTTATCTTTTGCCATAGCAAAAGGAAATCTTGATGAGGCCAGAACTCCTGAGTTTACTAATGATACTAAAGTTAAAATTCCAATAATTGCTGCAATGTAATTAACGTATATATTGTTATTTGTTAGATTTTTAGTTAAAGTATAAATTGGGCGGTAGTCTTTTTTTAGAATTTCAGGTGAGACAAATTCTGTAAGAATAAATGCAACAGCAGAGTAAATTATAGTCATGATTAATAACGATGTTAACATGGCCAATGGTAAATTTCGAGATGGATTTTTTACTTCGCCAGCAACAGCTGAAATTTTTGTTACTCCAGCATATGATAGGTAAACAAAAGCTATAGTTGCAAATAAACTTTTTTTATTTGAAGGTATGTCGAAATTCGCATGATTAAGATTTAGTTTTCCAACTCCAATCCCTAGTAAGGCAACTAAAAAAAGTATACCTAATGCAATTATTACAAGTTGAACTTTTCCAACTTTCTTTACTCCCAAAACATTTAACATGAAAATTATAATTAGAAAACCAATTGAAAGGTATTTTATATCTAAACCTAAATTGGCAACTGCTAATAAATAAGCACCAAACCCAATTAAAGCAAAAGAACTTTTAAGAATTAACGATGCCCAAAGACCAATACCGGAAATTGTACCAAATAAAGGACCGAAAGCTCTTTCAATATAAACATAGGTTCCGCCAGATTGAGGCATTGCAGTAGCTAGTTCTGATTTTGAAAACACACTTGGTAAAATAAAAAGTGCTGATAATATGTAAGCTAACCAAAGATATTCCCCAATCATACCTGCAGCAACACCAGGTAGGACAAATATTCCAGTCCCTAGCATTCCGCCAATACTTATTGCAATTACAGCAGAAAGAGTTAATTTTCTTTCAAGTTTTTTCAAATGTTGTATTGTTTTAAGTTATAAAAATATACTTTTAAAGTAATAAAAAAAATATATGATTCATTTTCTATGTACATTAAGCTTTTCCCCAGCAGAACTAATAAATTTAGTTCTTCTTATTTTTATAACATTATTAGAATTTATTGCTTTTGGTTGGTTAATTATTCAAATGAACAAATCAGGTAAAGAGAGAGATAAAATTATAAAACTAGAAGAAAGGCAAATTGCCATGGAAAGAAGAATTTTAAAAACTTTAGATATTAATCAATTAGCTAAAACTCAAGATTTAGCAGAATTTTTAGATCATATTTCAATTGAAGGCGGAGCTGATGTTAATTTAGAGGAAATTCATGTTTCTTCTTTATCACCTACTTATGAGAATAAATCTTTATCACAAATACAGGCTAGGCATCATACGGGTTGTACTATTATTGGAGTAAAATCATCAGATGGTAAATATATTGTTAACCCAGGTGCTAACACTATATTAAAACCAAATTCTAAATTATTTATTTTAGGTAACCCTGAACAAATAAAACAATTCAATGATAAATTAAATAGTAATTAAATATATTATTTTGAAAAAAATTTTAATAACAGGTGGTAATGGTTTGTTGGGGCAATCTCTCAGGTTGTTGTTGTCAAAAAAAAAATATGAAATTATTGCGACAGGTTTAAATTCCGATAGATTAAACACGCACACACATATATATAGACCACTTGACATTTCTATTCAGAAAGATTGTGAATCTATTTTAAACTATTATATGCCAGATATTATTATCAATACTGCCGCAATAACTGATGTGGATTATTGTGAGTTAAATCAAGAAAAATGTTTAAATATTAATACTCATTCAATTAATCATTTTTTATCATTTTGTAAAAAAAATAACAAAAAATTTATTCAGATATCTACCGATTTTTTATTTGATGGAAAATTAGGGCCATACTGTGAGGGTGCAAAACAAAATCCTATAAATTATTATGGTTTTTCAAAAATGATGGCAGAAAGAAAAATAATTAATGCAAATCTTTCAAGTTTTTCAATTATTAGAACTTGTTTAGTTTATGGAAATCAAAATGATTCAAATAATATTTTGATGTGGGTTAAAAGAAAATTAGATATGAGTGAGAATCTTAATATTGTAGTTGATCAGTTTAGAACCCCAACTCTTGTTTCAGATTTATCTAAAGCTATTTTTCAAATTATTGAGAATGACTTAAAAGGTGTTTATAATATTTCTAGTGGAGAATATTTATCTATTTTTGATTTTGTTTGTAATATTGTAAATGCGTTTGGTTATGATCCATCTTTAATTCAAAAATGTAAATCAAATAAAATAAATCAAAAAGCAGAAAGGCCGAAGAAGTCAGGATTGAAGGTTGAAAAGGCTGTGAGAGATTTTGATTTTTTGCCAACAAAAATGGATGTTTTTTTAAAATCAATAACATGAAAAGAAATATATTAACTTCAATTTTTTTATTATTTTTTTCTATTTACTTTGTTGTATCTCAGGAATCTTATACAAGTGAACAAATAAAAGATATTTTATCAAGTAGGGAGTATTCTTATAAATCGGTAGAGGGATTAGATTTAAAAGTTTCCGAGGGTGACTTTATAATGTTTGATAAAAAATTATTTTTTTATAAAGTAGATAGTATACAAGCAAAAGGAAGCTGGGTTTTAAATAATAAGACTTTAGAGTTTTTATATGAGATAGATACTTTAAATTATAAAGGTAATTGGATTTTAGATAATAACACCCCAAAGTATATTCCATTTGATACAATACCTGAAATAATTAGATATTTTGAAATAATTGATTTTTCATATAATAAATTTACTCTTTTAGAAAAAGAGACTGGTTTTAAATTTCATTTTGCGCGAAATTTCACAAATAAGTTAAATGAATTTTCATTTTTTTTAGACGGAGCTTTTAAACCAATAGTTTCAAATTTGGCTAAAGTAATTTTTTACGATTTATCATTAGGTTATTATTCTAGACATGTTGCACATGAATTAATTAATGAAATTAATGCCGAAGTTGATTTTGAGAAAAAACAAAAATTAATAGGATTACTAGATAAAGAACACAAAGAAAAAAGTAAAGTTCCTTTTATTGTTTTGTGGTTAGTGTTTGGTGCATTATTTTTTACTTGGAAAATGAAATTTATAAATTTTAGAGGATTTAAACATGCAATTTCTTTGGTGAAAGGAGATTATCATGATCCTGAGAATAAAGGTGAAGTTTCACATTTTCAAGCACTAACGACCGCTTTGTCAGGAACGGTTGGTCTTGGGAATATTGCTGGTGTTGCGATTGCAATTAGTTTAGGGGGGCCAGGTGCTACTTTTTGGATGATTGTTGCTGGTTTAATTGGGATGTCTTCAAAATTTGTTGAATGCACTCTTGGTGTGAAATATAGAAAAATTGATGAAAATGGTGTTGTTTCAGGTGGTCCAATGTATTATTTAAAAGATGGTTTAGCAAAAAGAAATTTACCAAAATTAGGTAAATTTTTAGCTGTTCTTTTCGCCATTTTATGTGTTGGTGGTTCTATTGGTGGTGGTAATATGTTTCAGGCAAACCAAGCATTTGCAGCTTTTAAAACAGTTTTTCCAGCTATGTCTAATTTTGGTCCCTTATTTGGTCTTTTTTTAGCAATAATGGTTGGTTTTGTAATTATAGGTGGAATAAAAAGTATTGCGAAAGTTACTGAGAAAATAGTTCCTTTTATGGCGGCAATTTATGTCGGTGCAGCTTTGATAATTATTGGATATCACATTACAGATTTAGGAATGGTTTTTGGAAAAATTATTAATGGTGCATTTTCACCTGAAGCTGGTTTAGGGGGTTTTATTGGCGTCTTAATTATAGGATTCAAAAGAGCGGCTTTTTCTAATGAAGCAGGAGTTGGTTCGGCTTCTATTGCTCATTCTGCGGCCAAAACAAAAGAACCGATTTCTGAAGGAATGGTCGCTTTATTAGAACCTTTTATAGATACAATTGTTATATGTACAATGACAGCAATTGTTATTATTATTACTGGAACTTATACTAATGATGGGGGGCTAGGGGGATCAGAATTAACTGCTGAAGCATTTGGTAGTGTTATATGGTGGTTTCCTTATATTTTGACAATAGCCATTTTATTATTTGCTTTTTCAACGATAATTTCTTGGTCTTATTATGGTTTAAAATCTTGGACATTTTTATTTGGTCAAAATAAAAACACAGAACTGACATATAAAATTCTTCTCTTGTTTTTTGTTGTGGTTGGTTCCACTGTTAATCTAGGTTCTGTTTTGGATTTTTCTGACATGATGATTTTAGCGATGGCTTTTCCAAATATTATAGGATTGTTGTTTTTATCATCTGAAGTCAAAGAAGATTTAAAAACTTATTTAGATAAAGTTAAAAATGGTACAATTAAAAAATTTAAATAAATGGATTTTAATTACTCAGAAAATCAAAAGATAATTTCAGATACTATAAGAGATTTTTCAAAAAGAGAGATTATTCCTAATATGTATGATTGGGATGAAAAGCAATTTTTCCCAGTTGATCTTTTTAAAAAAATCGGAAAACTAGGCATGATGGGTGTTTTAGTGCCAGAGGAGTATGGTGGGGCTGGATTAACATATGATGAGTATGTTACTATAATTTCTGAAATTTCTCAAGTTTGTGGATCAATTGGATTATCAGTAGCAGCACATAACTCACTATGTACTGGTCATATTTTAAAATTTGGAAGTGAAGAACAAAAAAAGAAATATCTTCCAAAGCTTGCAACATGTGAATACTTAGGGGCTTGGGCTTTGACTGAACCAGTTACAGGTTCTGATGCTATGAGAATGAACACCACTGCTAAAAGGGAAGGTGATCATTGGATAATAAATGGTTCAAAGAATTTTATTACTCATGGTGCAAGTGGAGATATTATTGTTGTTGTTGCTAGGACTGGAGATTTGGGTGATTCTAGAGGAATATCTGCATTTATAGTTGAATCCACAAATCCTGGTGTTTCATCTGGTAAAAAAGAAAATAAATTAGGCATGAGGGCTTCAGAAACTGCAGAGGTTATATTTAATAATTGTAAAGTTTCAGATGATGCTGTTATTGGTAAAATTGGGGAAGGTTTTATACAGTCTATGAAGATTTTAGATGGCGGGAGAATTTCAATTGCTGCTTTGTCTTTAGGTATAGCAAAAGGAGCTTACAATGCTGCTTTAAAATATTCTAAAGAAAGATCTCAATTTGGAAAGACAATATCAAATTTCCAAGCTATATCATTTAAGTTAGCTGATATGGCTACAGAAATAAGTGCTGCTGAACTTTTGATCTATAAATCTGCATATTTAATTAATAATAATAAAACAGTTACAACTGAGAGTGCTATAGCTAAATATTTTTCTTCAGAGCTGGCAGTTAAAATTTCTTCAGATGCAGTACAAATATTTGGCGGATATGGATTTGTGAAAGATTTTCCAGTTGAAAAATATTATAGAGATTCAAAGCTATGCACAATTGGTGAGGGGACTTCTCAAATACAAAAATTAGTTATTTCAAAAAATATTCTTTCTTAATATTTAATTTTTTATATATTTGTTTCCCAAATTAGAATAAACTTATGATTATAATTCCAATAAAAGAAGGAGAGTCAATAGAGAGACCTTTGAAGAGATTTAAGAGAAAATTTGAAAAAACTCAAGGGTTGAGGCAATTGAGAGCTAGAAGGTATTTTACAAAAAAATCTGAAAAAAGAAGAGAGCAAGTTTTGAGAGCTTCTTACAATCAAAGAAAAAGTACTTTAGAAGATCAATCTTAATTTATTTAATGCATTTAGACCAGTTTATAAATTACTTAAGAAATGAACGTAATTTTTCTGAAAAAACTGTACAGTCTTATCAAACCGATTTAAGTCAATTTTTTTTATTTATTAAAAATGATGGTTGTTCAATCAAATCAGATAATTTGAGGCAGTGGATTGTGTTTCTTAAAAATTCTGGATTAGAGTCTGTTACGATAAATAGAAAAATTAGTTCATTAAGATCTTATTTTAAACTTGCAAAAAGAGAAGGTTGGATTTCTAATGATCCGTCTCAAAAAATAAAATTATTATCAACCAAAAAAAGACTTCCTTCCTTTTTTTCAGAGACGGTAATGAAAGATTTGTTTTCCAAAGTAAAATTTACCAATGATTTTAGAGGACATAGAGATAAATTTATTTTGGAGCTGTTTTATCAAACTGGAATAAGGGTTTCAGAGTTAGTAGATTTAAAAAAAGATCAATTTGATTCATCAAATAAAACACTAGTTGTTTTTGGTAAAGGAAGCAAGGAAAGAATAGTTCCCTTATTAGATAGTTTAATTATTTGTTACAATAATTATATGAATTTTAGAAAAAATATAGATTCAAAGTATCTTTTTTTAACATTAAAATCTGAAAAAACTTATCCAAAAATGATTTATAGATTAGTTAATAGTTATTTAGGAAAGGTTAGTACTTTGTCAAAAAAGAGCCCTCACGTATTAAGACATACATTTGCTACTCATCTATTAAATAGAGGTGCAGATATAAATACTATAAAAGAGTTGTTGGGTCATAAAAGTTTACTTTCTACTCAAGTATACACTCATAATTCTTTAGAAAAACTTAAAAGAATTTATAAGAAATCTCATCCTAGAGGTGATGATTAATAAAATTTTTATTTTTTTTTTTAATAAAAAAACAATACTTATTGTTTGTAAAAGATAAATGTTTTAATAAATTTGCAATCCTTTGTAAATAAGGGGTATATTATATTTTTTAATAAAAAATATTTTTTTATGCTTTTTTTACAGGTGTGAGGGTAGGTATTTGTTAGAAAATTTGCCGATGTAGCTCAGCTGGCTAGAGCAGCTGATTTGTAATCAGCAGGTCGTGGGTTCGAGTCCCTCCATCGGCTCGTTCTTTGAATGTTTTAAAAAATAAGGTATTCCAAAATAGGGGGAATACTCAAGCGGTCAACGAGGGCAGACTGTAAATCTGCTGGCTTAGCCTTCAGAGGTTCGAATCCTCTTT
>MDTB01097564.1_pt1 | contig 38686 bp, 40 predicted proteins | sample 811161 | NCBI WGS metagenome assembly MDTB01 (sample SAMN05326650, study PRJNA326480) | marine metagenome | isolation source: seawater | place: Mediterranean Sea | collected 2009 | reverse complement strand
TTGGATTTTGAATCCAACGCGTCTACCAGTTCCACCATTCGCCCATTTCTCCACATAATTTATGTTTGTACAAACATTATGTTTTGAATTAATTTAGGACGCAACAAAAAAAATGATTAAAAAATTATACGATAAATGTGTTTACTGGGCTGGAAAGAAATATGCCAAACAATTATTGGCGTTTGAAGCTTTTATTGAGAGTTCTTTTTTTCCGATACCACCTGATGTGATGATTGTTCCGATGGTAGTTGCTAAAAAAAAAGAATTCTTACGAATTGCATTAGTTGCAACAATTTTTTCAGTTCTAGGTGCACTCTTCGGATATATGATTGGATATATTTTTTTTAATGAAATCGGGATAAGAATATTTGAATTATATGGTTATGAAGATCCTAATTTCTTAAAAGATAAGTTTTCTACAAAAGGTGGTTTCTTCTCTTGGCTTGGAATATTGGTGACAGCAGGATTTACGCCCTTGCCTTTCAAACTATTAACTATTTCTAGTGGTTTCATAAATTTTAATTTAATTTTTTTTATATTTATTTGTATTTTAACTAGAGGCTCAAGATTTTTTTTAGTTGCTTTTTTAACATATAAGTTTGGTGAAAAATTTGGCCCTTTTTTAGAAAAAAAAGGAACTAAATGGTCATTAATAATAACTGCATTGATTTTAATAATTATAGGAATAATTTTTTTTGTATTAAAATAAATGATTGATAAAAAAAACATTTCAATTCTATTTCTTATATTGTGTTTACTAATCATATCCTTAATAGGAGCTTTTATAATTGAATATGGCCTTGGTCATGAACCTTGTAAACTGTGCATTTACCAAAGATATCCGTATGCAATATCAATTGTATTACTAATGAGTATTTTGATATTTAAAAAAAATATTAAAATTCATTTAATATTATTAAGTATTATATCATTGATAGGAGGAGGTATTGCCTTTTACCATTTTGGTATTGAACAAGGTTTTTTTAACGAATCATTCATTTGTGAGTCAGAAAATTTTAAACAAAGTTTGTCTAAGAAGGAAATTTTGGAACAGCTTAAGAAAAATACTGTAAGTTGTAAGGAAGTAACTTTTAGAGTTTTTGGATTATCTCTTGCTTCAATAAATACCATTTTTTCATTTGCATTATCGTATATATTTTTAAAAATATTTAAAAAAAATGAAGTCAACAAATAGAAAAACCGTAGAGGAAATAATCAGGGTTGATCATGCTGGTGAGCGTGGCGCAATAAAGATTTATGAAGGACAACTGCTCGCCTTAAATACTTTTAAAAATAATGACAAACTGAAAAATTTGATAGAGGAAATGAAAGAACACGAAAAAGAACATTTTGAATATTTTGACAAAGAAATCCAAACAAGGAATATAAAGCCAACAATTTTTTTACCAATTTGGGATTTATTAGGAGTTACATTAGGTTTTGGAACCACTATGTTGGGAGAAAAAGCTGCAATGCTTTGTACTGCTTCAGTTGAAGAAGTGATTGATGAACATTATAAAAATCAACTGGATAAACTTGGTGAGGACGAGAAAAACCTAAAAAAATCAATAGCAAAGTTTAGAGAAGACGAAAATGATCATAAGAATATGGCTTATGATAGGGGCGCTACTAAAAAAGGACTTTATTCTATTTTAGATAAAATCATACAAACTTCCTCGAAGGCTGCTATAAAAATTTCTGAAAAAATTTAATTAAGGTTCTAGCTCAATATCCCAATATAAATAATCCATCCAACTTTCATGAAGGAAATTTGGAGGAAAGTTTCTACCATTTTTATGCAGATCGTCTACCGTTGGAACAAAAGGTTTTCTGATTAGTCTAAGATCACATTTATTGTAAAGTTTTCCTCCTTTTTTAACATTACAAGTTGAACAGGCCGTCACCACATTTTTCCAATCAGTTAAGCCACCTTTCGACTTTGGTAATAAGTGATCAAATGTTAAATCTTTTTTATCTCCACAATACTGACAAGTAAATTTATCTCTTAGAAATACATTAAATCTTGTAAAATTTGGATGCTCAGAAGGTTTTATAAAACTTTTTAATGCTATAACACTTGGTAAGCTCATTTCAAAAGATGGGCTTCTAACTTTTCTTTTATAAGTTGAAACTATGCTTACTCTATTTAAAAAAACTGATTTTACGGCATCCTGCCAACACCATATAGACAAAGGGTAATAGCTAAGTGGCCTAAAATCTGCATTCAAAACTAAGGCAGGACATTTTTCCAATGGAACTTTTTCTGCAGAAGAAATAATCATGCTTTATGCTAGCTTAAAGAAAAAAAATTATCAAGTTATAAATTTGTTACAGATATAATAACTATTTTGAAAAATTTTTTTTTAGAAATTCTAGACCTATGCTAAGTCCCTCTGTGGGAATTCTATGTTCGCAATTTTCAAATATTTGAGTATAAATTTTATATTTTTGTTGCAAAAAAAAATCCTTAGCAGCTAAAAAATCATTTACTGGAACGACTTGATCTATATCACCATGCATTAAATATATTTCTGGTCTAGAAACTATATTTTTACTTAAGTGCTTGCTATTAATAATTTTACCTGAAAAACCAATCAAACAATTAATTTCATCTCTTCTTTTTAAAGCAGTTTGTAGTGAGATCATACATCCTTGGCTGAAACCAACAAGTGCTACTTGTTTGGCATCGACTTTGTTTATTTCTAAAACTTCATCAATGAATTTACTTAATATATTTTCTGCAATTAATGATTTTGACAAAATTTCGTCTTCGGTTTGATCCATTAAATCAAACCATTGAAATCCATTTGGATTCACTTTGCATATTTCTGGTGCGTTTGGACATAAGAAAATAGTTTGCGGTAAAAAATTTTTCCAATAATTTGCTAAAATTGATATATCATTACCATCACCACCATAACCATGGCAAAGAATTACAATGTTATTTGGTTTCGAAACAGGATTTACAATCTTAGTATTTAAAGAATAATTCATTTTAAATAATATTTATGTAAACTTTTTTAACCAATTTAAAAACTCTTTTTTGCTAAAATCGATATCACCGATAATTCTAGCAAATTCTTCCCCTTTTTGGTTTAATAAAATAGTTGTTGGAACACCTCTTAATTTAAATTTTTTAGCTATACTAAAATCTGGATCAAAATATATTTTAAGATTTGTTATATTTAAATCTTTAAAAAATTTAATTGTTTTTTCCTTATTAGGCTTTTCTAGGTTAATAGGGTAAATTAAAATATCCATACCCTTGGTACTCAAAATATCCAAGGAGGGCATTTCTTTTTTACAAGGTGCGCACCAGGTTGCCCAAAAATTAAGTACCTTAATCTTGCCATCATTTTTATTAACTTCAATATCATTTAAGTAAAAATCCTTCAGTTTTACTTGGGAAACTTGTAATGGATTTTTATGAAGAACTATATTATTGAATGGTAAGGGTTCGGCTGCAATTAAAAAATTGAATTTGAAAAAAATAAATAATAATAAGAACCTTAAAATATTCATAAATTTAATAAGGTTTAACATACAAAATGAGAAATAAAAATAAGACAGTTTGGTCAAATAGATTCGGCAGATCTAATTCTAAAAATTTTCAAAGAATTGGTTCGTCAATTAATATTGATAAAAGACTTTATAATGAAGATATTCAGGCATCAATTGTACACGTTCAAATGCTTGTAAAAAAAAGAATTATTCCAGGAAAGGATGGAAAGAAAATAATTAATGGACTTAAAAGAATAAAAAAAGAAATAGATAGAAATAAATTTAAGTTTAAAGAAAAATTTGAGGATATTCATCAAAATATTGAAAAAAGATTATTTCAGACTATTGGTGAGTCTGCAGGCTATTTACATACTGCAAGATCAAGAAATGATCAGGTAGTTACTGATTTTAAAATTTGGGTAAAAGAAGCTTCTTTAGATATTAATTCAACTTTAAATATTTTAATAAGATCCATATTAAAAAAAGCTTCAATAAACATTAATACAGTAATGCCAGGCTTTACTCATTTAAAAAACGCTCAGCCTATTTCTTTTGCTCATTATCTTCTTGCTTATGTTGAAATGCTTAATAGGGATAAGAGAAGATTTAAAAATAATGTTGTTTTAATTGATGAGTGTCCCTTAGGTTCTGCGGCTTTAGCTGGAACTTCATTTAATATAGATAGAAATTATACGGCAAAAAAACTTGGCTTTAAAAAACCAACAAATAATTCTATTGATGCTGTTTCTGATAGAGATTTTGCTATCGATTTTTTATCTGCTGCAGCCACATGTGCTATGCATTTATCGAGATTGGCTGAGGACTTTATTATTTTTAATTCAGAGGCTTTTAGTTTTATTGAATTTTCAGATAAAGTTCTAACAGGTTCATCAATAATGCCCCAAAAGAAAAATCCTGATCCTGCAGAATTGATAAGAGGAAGAACCGCAATCAATTATGGAAATTTAAATTCAATGTTAACAATTATGAAAGGTCTTCCAATTTCTTATTATAAAGATTTGCAGGATGATAAGGAATTAGTTTTTGATAGTTATGATACTTTAAAAGATAGTCTATCTATGTCTATTGAGCTTATAGATAATTTGATTGCAAAAAAAAATAATATGAAGAATATGGCTCAAAAAGGTTACACAACTGCAACTGATTTTGCTGATTATCTTGCGAAGAAAAATAAAATGCCTTTTAGAAAAGGTTATGCTATTGCATCAAAATTAGTTAACTATGCAGAAAAAAAGAAAATAAGATTAGACGAACTTAGTATGGAAGAGATAAATAAATTTGTGAAAAATATTGAAATAAATATACCTAAAATATTTAACATTGTGAATTCTATGAATTCGAAAACCTCTTTTGGAGGTACATCGACAAGAAATATTAGAAAGATGATTAAAAAATATAAAAAAGAATTGAATTAATGAAAAATATAATTTTTATGTCTTTGATACTTTTATTTTTGTTTGGGTGTGGAAAAAAGTCTAATCCAGAATATCAAGGAATAAAAATAGAGAGAAAAAATATTATTAATATATAAAAATGAATCTAAATTACAAAGGTCAAAGCCTATTTGTAGATAATACTGCTATAAAAAGTATTGCTAGAAATAATATAACCCCTTTTTATGTTTACTCTTACAAAAAAATTAGAAGTAACTTTGAAAATTTTTCAAATTATTTTAGGAGTATAAATCCATTAATTTGTTTCTCGGTGAAATCCAACTCGAATGTATCCCTTATATCGGAACTAAAAAAACTAGGTTCAGGTGCAGATGTGGTATCTGAAGGAGAACTTCTAAAAGCCTTAAAAGCAAAAATCAAACCAAATAAAATAGTTTTTTCAGGTGTTGGAAAAACAGAAGGTGAACTCAAAACAGCTATTAGAAAAAACGTTTTATTAATCAATATTGAATCGGAAAGTGAAGCAAAATTAATTGATAAAATATCTAAAAAAATGAATCGAACGACCTCTGTGGGAATTAGAATAAATCCTGGTGTAGATGCAAATACACTTTCTAAAATTTCTACAGGCAAATTAGATAGTAAATTTGGATTACAGAAATCGAACTTTTTAAGTTTGTGTAGAAATTCAAAAAATTTTAAAAATCTAAAAATTAAAGCAATTAGTGTTCACATCGGTAGCCAAATTACTTCTACAAAGCCATACAAAAAAACTTTGAACATTTTACATAACATAATAAAATTAAGTAAAATTAATTTCGAATATGTCGATCTTGGAGGCGGATTTGGAATTCCGTATGAAAGAAATGAAAAGAGGATTGATATCGGAAATTATGCAAAATTGGTGAGAAAATTTCAAAAAAAATTAAATTGTAAGATTATTTTTGAGCCAGGAAGATACATTATAGGGAACGCTGGAACATTAATTTCAAAAATTATTTTTATTAAAAAAAATGGAAAAAAACATTTTATTATTTTAGATGCAGGCATGAATGATTTTATGAGACCGGCGTTGTATAATGCAAAGCATAATATAATTCCTGTTTTAAAACTGAAAAAAAGAATAACAGGAAAAGTTGAATTTGTAGGGCCCATTTGTGAAAGCACAGATACTTTTTTAAAATACGAAAAATATTCTTTTCTAAATGAAAACGATCTGATTGCTATAACAAATGTTGGGGCATATGGTTCGTCTTTGTCATCAAATTATAATACAAGACCTTTGGCATCAGAAATTTTAATAAAAAAAGGTAAAGTAAAAATTATCAGAAAAAGACAGAAAATTTCTGAAATCATTTAATTAATGGTATTTTTAAGATCGTTTTTTTTCAATATTTTCCTATATGCTGGTATAGCAACTGCATGTATTATTTCGATACCTTTTTTATTTACTAAAGATAAATACATGATGTGTGCTGGAAAAATTCTTTCATACTATGTTGTTTATTTACTTAAAATTTTTATTAATACAAAAGTAGAATTTAAGGGTCTAGAAAATTTAACAAAACATAAAAAATATTTTGTTGCTTCAGCCCATCAGTCCATGTTTGAAACGTTTGCTTTACAAACAGTTTTGACTGGCCCTATTTTTATACTAAAAAAAGAATTAATTAGAATTCCTGTTTTTGGTTGGTGTTTAAAAAAAATTGGTGCAATTGATATTATAAGAGAAACCGCAACAAAAGAAAATTTAAATTTTTTTGATAAAATTTTAGAAAGAACTAAGAATACCAATAGACCTTTATTGATTTTTCCTCAAGGAACAAGGGTTCCCTATAAAGATCGTCCAGCTTTTAAAAAGGGAGTTGCGAGAATATATGATGCTATAAAATTACCTTGTATACCAGTAGCATTAAATACTGGAAAAGTTTGGCCAAAAAATAATTTCAATAAATACCCTGGGAACATAACTATATCTTTTCTTAGTCCCATAGAGCCAGGTTTGGGAAAAGATAAATTTTTAGAGAAGCTTCAAGAAGATATTTATAGTGAAATAGATTTTATAGACTAATTTTTTCTTCCAAAATCTGGTTTGTCAGTATCTTGGCCAGCCTTAATTATCGATTTTCTAAATTCTTTTGATTTTTCAAAAATTTCTAAAAGTTTCTTACTATCTTTTGCTATAATTGCCTTTTTGAAATCTTCTAAACTTTTTGAAAATTTATCAATCGCTTCGATTATTAAAGAGCTATTGCTTATAAATATATCTTTCCACATTGTAGGATCAGATGCTGCTATTCTTGTGAAGTCTCTCAATCCTCCGGCGCTATATCTTACAACATCACTTTTTGTTTTTTCATCGTCTTGCATTGCTGTTTTTACAATATTGTAAGCTATTACATGTGGTAAGTGGCTAGTCATTGACAAAATCTTATCATGGTCCTCAGCTGACATAATTTTTACTTTACTGCCCATTGACTCCCAAAAAAGAGAAATTTTTTTAATATCTGAGTCTTTTACACCTTTATCTGGTGTTAGTATGGTCCATCTGTCACGAAATAACTCTGCAAAACCTGCTCTTGGACCGCTATTTTCTGTTCCCGCCACAGGATGTCCTGGAATCCAAAATGAATTTTTTAAATTTATTTTTTTAACAATCTGATTTACCTCTTTTTTTACAGAACACGTATCAGTTAAAATAGATCCGGGTTTAAGATTATTTTTTATTGAATTGATTACTGACTCAAAGCTACTCAAAGGTGTTGAGATTAAAACTAGATCAGAATTTTTAACTGCTTCACTTGGGCTAGAAGCTATTTGATCAGAAATATCCTCTTTTTTTATTATTTCAACAACGGACTTATCATTATCGTATGTTATTAATTTTTTAACCGATCCATTTTTCTTTAACTTTCTTAATACAGAAGATCCAATTAAACCACAACCTATTATTGAGACTTGATCAAACATTAAAAATCTTTCTTAACACGGAAATAAATTTTTTATTTTCTTTGCTATTTCCAATTGTTACTCTTAACGAATTTTTTATATTGTATACTTCCATTTGTCTTACTAGTATTCCTGAATTAGCCAGTTTATTAAACACTTGAGATGCTGATTGATTAACAAAATCAAAATTTAAAAGAAAAAAATTTACATTTGTTTTATTTGTTGCAATACCAATTTCATCAATAACATTAAATATTTTTTTAGACCAAAATCGATTATGTTTTATAGCTTTGTCTAACCATTTTGTGTCTTGAACAGCTTCTGTAGCAGCAAATAAAGCTGGTCTACTTACATTAAAAGGTGGTTTTATCTCATATAATTTTTTAATTATTTCTCTTGGACCGTAAGCCCAACCTATTCTTAATCCTGCTAAACCATAGATTTTTGAAAAGGTTCTTGTCACCAATACGTTTGGGGATTTAGAAAATAATTTAATTCCAGATGAATAATTTGGATCATTAATATATTCATAGTACGCGTCATCAATAACTAGTAAAATATCACTTCTCAATTTTTTTCTTAGTTTTAATACTTCAAATTTATCTAAGTAAGTTCCAGTTGGATTATTTGGATTGGCTAAAAAAATAATTTTAGTTTTTTTGTTCACACAATTTAAAATTGATTGAACCGAAGGTTTAAAATTTTCCTCTTTTGCATACCTTACATTGGCGCCACACATTCTACTATAAATTCTGTAAATTATAAAACTGTATTCGGGAACAATAACTTCATCCCCCTTGCTTAAAAATAGTTTGCATACTAATTCGAATATTTGATCTGAACCAGATCCAAGAATAATTCTATCTCTTTTTAAATTAAATTTTTTTGCAAGAACTTTTCTAAAGAAAGTTCCGTCGGAGTCAGGGTATCTTACAAAGCCTTTGCCCACAGATTGATACGATTTTATTGCCCTGGGGCTAGGTCCCAATGCAGACTCATTAGCTGACAGTTTAATTGGACTTCTTCTGCTCTTAAAAAGACTCAATCCAGCAACATACTTTTCAGCTATAATTTTTTTGGGTCTAGGTAATTTCATAATATTTTAAGTGTCTTATATTAAATGAGACTCTATTTGTATAATGTAAATAAATTTATTTGAATAAATTGACATGTTTGTGGCGATTTAGTATACATTCGCCTAGCGCTGATTTAACCAAAATTGCGAGCGCTAAGTAAATGCAGCTAAACAGGGATTTTTTGCCCAGTCTAGCTGGGCTTTTTTTTTATATGAATGATAAGTTAGAGAATATTAAAAAATTAAACGTTTCTAAACCTCTTTTGCTAGACTGTAAGCAAACTGTTAGCGATTTTCCTGTAGCATATGAAACATACGGAAAGTTAAACGAAAATAAAGATAATGCTATTTTAGTTTTTCATGCACTCACAGGAGATCAATTCGTTAGTGGAGTGAATCCTGTTACAAAAAAAGAGGGTTGGTGGACAACAGCAGTAGGACCAAACAAAGCTGTAGATACAAAAAAGTATTTTGTAATTTGTGCAAATGTTATTGGTGGATGCATGGGTTCCTGGGGTCCTAAAGAAATAGATGTAAAAACTAATGAACCTTATGGACTAAACTTTCCTGTGATAACAATAAGAGATATTGTTAAAGCTCAAGAAACACTCTTGGATCATTTGGGAATAAAAAAACTACTTTGTGTTACAGGTGGATCTATGGGAGGAATGCAAGCATTACAATTCTGCGCAACGTTTCCCAATAAAGCTTTTTCAGCAATTCCTATTGCTTGTAGTACAAGTCATAGTGCACAAAATATTGCATTAAATGAATTAGCGAGACAAGCAGTAATGGCTGATCCTGTTTGGGATAACGGAAAGTATTTAAAAAAAAACACTCAACCTAAAAATGGGTTGGCTGTAGCAAGAATGGTAGGACATATTAGCTATCTATCAGAAAAAGGAATGCAAGAAAAATTCGGAAGAAAACTACAGGAAAAAGCTGATTATAAATTTAGTTTTGATGCGGACTTTCAGGTAGAAAGTTACTTGAGACATCAGGGTTATACATTTGTTGAAAGATTTGATGCAAATTCAATTTTATACATTACCAGAGCTATGGACTACTTTGATTTGTCTAGACAGTTTAAAGGGGGGTTGGTTGAGGCTTTTAAAAATCAAGAAACTAAATTTCTGGTTATTTCTTTTTCGTCTGATTGGCTTTACACAACTAAAGAGAATAAAGATACTGTTATTGCTCTTAATGCAGCTGGTGCGGATGTATCTTTTGCAGAAATTAAGACTGACAAAGGTCACGACTCCTTTTTAGTAAACGAACCTGAGTTTTTAAAAACATTAAAGGGTTTTATAGACTCTATGCACATAAAATTTAAAAATGAAAAAAGAATTTAAAGTAATCGCTGAGCTTTTGCCAAAAAATGTTAGTGTATTGGATGTTGGATGTGGAGATGGATCCTTAATGAATTTATTAATTAAAGAAAAAAATATAAAAGCTAGAGGACTGGAAATAAAAGAAGAGTATGTAAAAAAATGCATTAGTAGAGGACTTTCAGTTATAGAGGGTAATGCAGAAACAGAACTTCATCAATTTCCAAATCAGTCTTTTGATTTTGTCATTTTAAGTCAAACCCTTCAGGCATTTTATAATCCTGAACAGGTTTTGAAGGATTTGTTAAGAGTTGGAAAATCAACAATTGTATCTATACCTAATTTTGGATACTGGAAAGTAAGAACCAGTTTATTATTTTTTGGAAAAATGCCAGTTACAAAAACTCTTCCAAATAATTGGTATAATACTCCAAACCTTCATATGTGTACTATAAAAGATTTATTTAATTTTTGTTTAGATAAAAATATTAAAATTAATAAAATTATAGGACTTAATGAGAACCGAACTTCAGAAATTAAAAAAAGAAATCTTGAGATGAAGAATCTATTTTCTAAAATAGGAATATTTTGGTTAGGTTAGAATGCTTGAAATTTCTATAATTAAATGTCTTTCAGACAATTATTCTTATCTAATTAAAGACAAAAAAACAAATCTAGTTGGAGTTGTTGATCCATCAGATTTTGAGTCGATAGATAATGAACTAAACAGGAATTATAAAAAATTAGATTTCATATTAAATACTCATCACCACAACGACCATGTGGGTGGAAATTTAGACTTAAAAAAAAAATATAAATCAAAAATTATTTGTTCAGCATATGGTGAAAACCAAATTCCAGGAGCAGATATAAAAAAAAAAGATGGTGAATTATTTATTTTTGGAGAAACAACTTTTAAAATTTTGTATATACCTGGTCATACTCTTGATCATATTTCATTTTTTAGCGAAGACTCTAAAGTGGTGTTTACGGGCGACACTTTGTTTTCTCTTGGTTGTGGCAGAATATTTGAAGGTACACATGATCAAATGTTGACATCAATAGAAAAAATTAAAAACTTACCAAAAGATACTATTATATATTGTGGGCATGAATATACTGAGAATAATGGCAGGTTCTGTATTAGCATTGATAAAGAAAATATATTTCTTAAAGAAAAATTGGAAGAGGTTAAAAATAAAACAAAAAAAAATCAACCTACTATACCCGTTGTTCTAAAAGATGAGATGGCAACTAATATATTTTTAAGATGTGATGACAAAAAAATTAAAAATATCCTTAAAATGAATGATAGATCAAAATTAGAAGTGTTTACAAAGCTAAGGGATTTAAAAGATAAATTTTAACATCATTGAACTTGACTTGGTAAGGTACCAAGGTATATTGCGGTAAATTTAATAGGAATTATTTTATGTCATTTGCGATAATTGAAACAGGTGGTAAACAATATAAAGTTTCTGCAAGCAATATTCTCAAAGTAGAAAAGCTAAATGTTGAAAAAGGTAAAAAGGTTGAATTTAAAAAAGTTTTACTTGTAAATGATGATAAGACCACAGAAGTTGGCAACCCTACGGTAAGTGGAGCTGTTGTTGAAGGTTTAATATTAGACAATATTAAAGACAAAAAAATATTGGTCTTTAAAAAAAGAAGAAGACAAAATTCTAGAAAAAAATATGGTCACAGACAGCCTCTATCAAAAATTCAGATAACTAAGATTTTATCAAAGGGGGGAAAAGTTATTTCCGAAATTAAAACAGACAAAATCAAATTGTTAAATGAACAGAAATCAGATAAAAAATCAGTTATAAAAAAACAACAAGAAAATAAAAAAACAATTGAAAAAAAAACTTTAGTAAAAACAAAAAATAAAAAGTAGAAGATATGGCAACAAAAAAAGCTGGCGGATCATCGAAAAACGGACGAGATAGTGCGGGTCGACGTTTAGGCGTGAAAAGATATGGAGAACAATTAGTTAAGCCAGGAAATATAATAGTTCGTCAAAGAGGTACAAAAATTCATCCTGGCAACAATGTCGGCATGGGAAAAGACCACTCAATTTTTTCGTTAATTAGTGGCAAGGTAAAATTTAAAAAATCTAAATCAAACAGAACTCTAGTATCTGTAGTTCCTAAATAATTTAAGTAGAAAATATTACTACTTTTAAAAAATGAAATTTCTCGATCAAGCAAAAATTTATATTAAGGCTGGAAATGGTGGGTCAGGTTCTGCCAGTTTTAGAAGAGAGAAATATATAGAATTTGGAGGACCTGATGGTGGTGATGGCGGAGATGGCGGATCTATTGTTGTTGAAGCAGAAAGAAATCTTAATACACTTATTGATTTTCGTTACAGACAACACTTTAAGGCTGAGTCTGGAAAACCTGGTAGTAAAAAAAATAAAACTGGAGGAAGTGGAAAAGATCTCATTCTTAAAGTTCCAGTTGGTACACAAATATATGAAGAAGACAACAATACTCTCATTTATGATTTAACCAAGAACAATGAAAAATTTGTACTTGCAACTGGAGGAAAGGGTGGTTTAGGAAATACAAGATTTAAAAGTTCAATAAATCGAGCCCCAAAAAAAAAGACTGACGGAAAAAAAGGTGAAGATTTTTGGATATGGTTACAATTAAAGGTTATTGCTGACGTAGGAATTATAGGTTTACCAAATGCTGGCAAATCCAGTTTTTTATCTAAATGTACTAGGGCACGACCAAAAATTGCAAATTATCCATTTACTACAATAAATCCAAATTTGGGAGTTTTGCATATGAGGCACAAAGAAATAGTTTTAGCCGATATTCCGGGACTGATAGAGGGTTCGCATAAAGGAGTTGGTTTAGGGGATAAATTTTTGAGACACATAGAAAGATGCAAGACCTTAATACATTTAATTGATATATCTGAACAAGATATTTTGGGTAACTATTTAAAAATAAGAAATGAGTTATCTAAATATGATAAAAATATTTTAAAAAAAAAAGAAATAATCATTTTTAATAAAATAGACCTAGTTAATATGAGTTCTTTAAATGAAAAATTGAAAAAGTTTAAAAATAAAGTTAAAAAAAATTATGAAATTACATCTATCGTCTCAAATCAAAATTTTGAAAAAATAAAAGGAATAATTTACAAAAAATGTACTTAAAAAATGCAAAAATAATTGTCCTAAAAATAGGATCCTCAAATATAGTTGATGGCAGGGGAAAATTAAGAGAAAAATGGCTAAAAAGCCTTGTCAAAGACATAAAAAAATTAGTCAGCAAAGATAAAAAAATTGTAATTGTTTCTTCAGGTGCAATTGCTCTTGGTCAGAGTTATTTAAAAATTAAACAAAAAAAAATGAAATTAGAAATGAGTCAAGCTTTAGCCTCTATTGGTCAAATACATTTGACTAATGTCTACAGAAAAATGTTTGAAAGAGGTAAAATTAAAATTGGACAAATACTAATATCGCTTGACGATACTGAGCAAAGAAGAAGGGCTATCAATGCAAAAAGAACTTTTGAAAATCTTTTTAAATTAAATGCCATACCTATTGTTAATGAAAACGACACTACAGCTACTTCAGAAATTAAATATGGTGATAATGATAGATTGGCAGCAAGAGTAGCCCAAATAATAGGAGCTAATGTACTTATAAATTTATCTGATGTGGATGGACTGTACAAATCTTCTGAACAAAAAACAATTATTAAAGAAGTAAGTAATATTGATGAAAAAATTTATTCTTTTATAAATAAAAAGAAGAACAGATATGGATCTGGTGGAATGGAAACAAAGTTACAAGCTGCAAAAATTTGTATGAACACAGGATGTTATATGGCCATAGCAAATGGAAATCATATAAATCCAATAAGCAAACTTGTTAAAGACAACTTTTGTACATGGTTTTTACCAAAAGTATCAAGACTTCATGCCAGAGAAAAATGGATAGTAAGTTCAATTGGTAATAGTGGAAAAATATATATTGATGATGGGGCCGTAAAGGCACTAAAAAATGAGAAGAGTCTTTTGCCAGCCGGAATAACCAAGGTCGAGGGTAAATTTTTAAAAGGAGATAATATATTAATTGTAGATAGTAATGGAAAAGATTGTGCTAGAGGTCTTACTTCTTTTTCGGCAGATGAAATTGATAAGGTTAAAGGACTAAAGAGTGATCAAATTGAAAAAGTTTTAGGTTATTCTAGTAAATCAGAAATTGTTCATAAAGATGATATGGTGAAATTATTATGAAAAATTATTTAAAAAAAATAGGTTTTAAATCTAAAGAGGCTTTTAAAAATCTCAATAATATTAACTCTGATAAAAGAAATAAAGTTTTAGAAACATACAATAAAGAACTAGGAAAGAAAAAAATTAAAATTATAAAGGAAAATGAGAGAGATATTAAAAGATGCAAACGTAAAGATATGATTGATCGGCTTATTATAGATAAAAACAAAATAGAAGCTATTAGATTTTCTTTAAATGAAATTTCAAAATTTAAAGATCCACTTGGGAAAATAATAAATAAATGGAAAAGACCAAATGGACTAACAATAAAAAAAGTGAGTATACCTATTGGTGTTATTGGTGTAATTTATGAAAGCAGGCCAGATGTAACTCCTTATGTATCATCCTTATGCCTAAAATCAGGAAATGTAGCTATATTAAAAGGAGGGTCTGAGGCAATTTTTTCTAATGCTATATTTTCAAACCTATTTAGAGATTCATTAAAAAAAAACAATGTTGATCAAAATTGTTTACAATTTATAAATAAAAAAAATAGAAGAATAGTTGACTATTTATTATCACAAATGTCGGACTATATAGATGTTATTGTTCCTAGAGGCGGGAAAGGTCTTGTTGAGAAAGTAAAAAAATTTTCAAATGTGAATGTGATTGGTCATTTAGAAGGTAACTGCCATGTTTATGTTGATAAAGACTCTAAAATTGAAATGGCTAAAAAGCTTGTCTTAAATTCTAAGATGAGACGAACATCTATTTGTGGAGCTGCCGAAACTCTATTAATAAATGAAAAATGCATAAAGTCACATGGGATTCCAATAATAGAAGAATTAATATCTTACGGATGTGAGGTTATCGTAGATAAAAAAATAAATAGAATTTTTGGTAATAATTTGAAAATAGCAAAAGAAATTGATTGGAAAACAGAATACCTTAGTCCAAAAATTTCTATAAAATCGGTGAAAGATACAAAAGAGGCTATAAACCATATTTTGCAATATGGAACAATGCATACTGACTCGATAATTACAAATAATAAAAAAACTGCTAAGTTTTTTTTAAATAGCATAAATAGTTCAATTGCTGTTCATAACGCTTCGACACAATTTGCTGACGGAGGAGAGTTTGGTTTTGGTGGAGAAATTGGAATATCAACGAATAAAATGCCGCCACGAGGTCCTGTAGGCATTGACCAATTAACATCCTACAAATATTTAGTTGAAGGAAAAGGAACTATAAGATCATAATGAAAAATGAGTAAAATAGGAACATCCAAAAATTTAGGTGTTTTGGGTGGCACATTTGATCCTCCACACTTTGGTCATTTGGAAATTGCTAAATTTGCAATTAAAAGATTAAAACTTTCGTCTCTTATTTGGGCTGTAACAAAACAAAACCCTCTAAAAAAGAAACCTTTTTTGAGCTTAAAAAATAGAATTAATCTCTCAATAAAAATAACTAGAAAATTTAAAAAAATTAAAGTTAAAAGCTATGATGGTTTAATAAAATCCTCAAAAACTATCAAACAAATCCAGTATATAAAAAGAGATAACAAAAGATTAAAAATTTTCTTTTTGATGGGATCTGACAGCATATTGACTTTTCATAGGTGGAATAAATGGAAAAGAATTGCAGAATTATGCAATATAATTGTATTTCCTAGACCTGGTTATGTTGGAAAAGTCCAAAAATGTAAAGCATTTAAAACTCTAGGGGCAGGGAAAATACAATTAATTAGGTCTAAAAGGGTCAATATTTCTTCTTCAAAAATTAGAAAAAACTATTTAAAATATAATAATTGATGGAAGTTTCAAAATTAAAAAAAATCATAGAAAAAACTTTAAATCAAAATAAAGCTAAGAATATAATATCTATAAATTTAAAAGGGAAATCATCAATTGCTGATTATATGATAATTGCTTCAGGAAGTTCTTCACGTCATATCCAGTCATTATCTGAGATAATTATTAAAAAATTAAATGAAAATGGTTTAGGCAAATATAGTGTTGAAGGCAAAACTAGTTCAGACTGGAAACTTATAGATACAATAGATATTATTGTACATATATTTCACCCTGAAAAAAGAAAGTTTTATGATTTAGAAAAAATGTGGGACGACCCAAGTGAAACAAAAGAGGTAACATTATGATTAGAGTGCTAAAAATTACTGTTCTATTATTATTTTTTACTACAAATCTATTTGGTAATACAAATGAAAAGCTCTATAAAAAAATAGACTTATTTAGTGAAGTTTTAGATAAAATTAAGAAAGAATACGTAGATGAGGTAGATCAATCTGAAATGATTGACTCGGCAATTAATGGGGCTTTGCAATATCTTGATCCTTATTCTGCCTACATGAATCCTGAACTTTTTAAAAGTATTGAAACGGATACCAGGGGAGAATTTGGAGGGCTAGGTATTGAGGTTGGAATGGAAGCGGGAGTTGTTAAAGTTATTTCTCCTATAGATGACACTCCTGCATCAAGAGCTGGAATAAAAGCAGGTGACTATATAGTTAAAATAAATGATAAACAGGTACAGGGAAATTCATTAATGGAAGCTGTAAAAATGATGAGAGGACCTGTTGGTTCAAAAATTAAATTAACTATAAGAAGAAAAGGAGAGAAAAAAGCTTTAGAAAAGACTATAAAAAGAGAAATAATACAAGTTCAGTCTGTTGAATCAAAAATTTTTAAAAAAAAAGTAGCTTATTTAAGACTAAAATCATTTAACAATAATAGTAGTAAACAACTTGTTAAAAAAATTAATAATTTTGAAAAGGAAGATAATCCAACTGGGTATATCCTTGACTTGAGAAATAATCCGGGTGGACTTTTAACTTCGGCGATAAAAGTTACAGATTTTTTCTTGGATGATGGTGAAATTGTATCAACCAAAGGAAGAAGAGCTTTGGAGAATAGAAGATTTTTCGCAAGTAAAGGTGACAAAATTAATGGCAAACCAGTAATTGTTTTGATCAATAATGGTTCTGCATCTGCTTCAGAAATAGTCGCTGGTGCACTTAAAGATCATAAAAGAGCGATTGTTCTGGGAGAAAATACTTATGGAAAAGGTTCTGTTCAATCTGTAATACCCTTAAGCGATGGCGGTGGTATTAGATTAACAGTTTCAAAATATTATTTACCATCAGGAGAATCGATTTCTGAGGTAGGTGTAGCGCCGGATATTTTTGTTGAAGAAAGTGATAGCTTTGAAGCTAATACTGACGAAGATAATCAATTAAATTATGCAATTAAATTGTTAACGATATGATAGAAAATAAAAAACTTCCCTTAAGACTAGGTGTTGGAGCAGTTGTTTTGAATAACAAAAATCAAGTTTTTGTTGGAAAAAGAATAGACAATCCAATAGACAAATGGCAAATGCCACAGGGTGGTGTTAATGAAGGAGAAGGATTGAAAGACGCAATGAAAAGAGAATTAGAAGAAGAAACCAGTATAAAAAATATTGAAATATTAAAAGAGATCGATGGGTGGTTAGAATATGAATTGCCAAAAAATCTATTAGGAAAAATATGGAAGGGAAAATATAGAGGTCAAAAACAAAAATGGTTTGTGGTTAGATTTTTAGGTGATGACGATGAAATCAATTTAAATACTATTAAACCTGAGTTTGTTGAATGGCAGTGGCTAAAAATTGAAAATTTACCCGGTGTTATAGTTGAATTTAAAAGAAGAGTTTATGAGAAACTTTTGCCTAAAATAAAAGACACTATAAATTAATTCTGCTTAAACAATCAATCTTGTGAGAGATAATATATTTCAATTTATCATTTAAATTGGTATCTTTAAGTAGATTTTTACTCTCTTCGATCATTTTGTGTATTTTTTCTTTTGAAAGATTTTTAATATCAACAATAGTAGATGATAAAATCACGAGATTGTTATTTGAAAATTCAACTGTACCTTCCTCAACAAAATATTTCATCTTAGAAGAGCCTTCGATTTCAACGACTCCAGGCCTTAGAAAGGTTATTAATGATATATGATCAGACAATATTGTCATCTCACCTTCAAATGAAGGAATAGTAACTGATTGGGTTTTTTGAGAAAGTAATTTTTTCTCTGGAGAAATTATCTCAATATTAAAATTCTCACTCATTTACGCTGCTGCTTCTTTTGCCATCTTCTCTGCTTTAGAAATCACCTCTTCTATTGTGCCAACCATATAAAATGCGGCTTCAGGCAAATGATCATAGTCTCCTTTGCAGATTGCATCAAAACCTTTAATCGTCGAGTCCAAATTAACTAGTTTTCCAGGTGTTCCTGTAAATACTTCTGCAACAAAAAAAGGTTGTGATAGAAATCTTTGTATTTTTCTTGCTCGAGCCACTGTTAATTTATCTTCCTCAGAAAGCTCGTCCATACCAAGTATAGCAATTATATCTTGGAGAGATTTATAAGTTTGTAAAATTTTTTGTACCTGTCTTGCTACTCGATAATGCTCTTCACCAACAATTCTTGGATCTAAAATTCTTGACGTAGAGTCGAGTGGATCTACTGCGGGGTAAATTCCAAGTTCAGCAATTTGTCTAGAAAGAACAGTTGTTGCATCCAAGTGAGAAAATGATGTTGCCGGCGCTGGATCAGTTAAATCGTCAGCTGGAACATATATTGCCTGAACTGACGTGATTGAACCTTTTCCTGTAGTAGTAATTCTCTCCTGTAAATTTCCCATATCCGTAGCCAAAGTTGGCTGGTACCCAACAGCAGATGGTATCCTTCCTAATAATGCCGAAACTTCCGATCCTGCTTGAGTAAATCTAAAAATATTATCTACAAAAAACAATACATCTTGTCCTTCTTTATCTCTAAAATATTCTGCAACTGTTAATCCTGTTAACCCTACTCTTGCTCGCGCACCTGGAGGCTCGTTCATTTGTCCATATACAAGAGCAGCTTTTGATCCTTTTCCATCTGGTTTAATAACTCCAGATTCGATCATCTCGTGATACAAATCATTACCTTCCCTTGTTCTTTCTCCTACTCCCGCGAATACTGAAAATCCACCATGGGCTTTCGCTATGTTATTAATTAATTCCATTATGATAACTGTTTTTCCCACTCCTGCTCCGCCAAATAAACCTATTTTTCCACCTTTTGAGTATGGTGCCAAAAGGTCGATAACTTTTATTCCTGTTTCTAAAATTTCTGTCTCGGTTGACTGGTCTGTAAATTTTGGGGCCTCTCTATGTATTGGCCATCTTTCTTTTGTTTTTACTTCGCCTTTTTGATCAATTGGTTGACCTATAACATTTATTATTCTACCTAAAGTTTCCGGGCCGACAGGAACACTTATAGGGGCTCCAGTATTTTGAACTAGGTCACCTCTTTTTAAACCTTCAGTACTGTCCATAGCTATAGTTCTCACACTATTTTCACCTAAATGCTGCGCAACTTCTAATATCAGTTTATTTCCGCCATTATCAACTTCTAAAGCTGTTAAAATTTCAGGTAGATCACCTTCGAACTGCACATCAATTACAGCTCCGATTACTTGAATAACTTTTCCATTCTTGCTCATTTATAAACTTTCAGCCCCTGATATTATTTCGATTAATTCTTTTGTAATAGCAGCTTGTCTGCTTCTATTATAGTTAATAGTCAGCTTTTCTACTAAATCTCCGGCATTTCTTGTTGCATTATCCATTGCTGTCATTCTTGAACCTTGTTCACTTGCAGAATTTTCTAGAAAACCTTTATATATTTGAGTAGAAATATTCTTTGGTAGAAGATCCTCTAAAATCTCATCCTCATCTGGCTCAAATTCATAAGATAAATCCTTTTCTTCTTTAGATTTTTCATCCTTTTTTGCTGGAATCAACTGTTGAGACTGAGGTATTTGAGTCATTACATTTTTAAACTTATTAAAAAAAATTACACATTTATCAAATTCTTTATTTTTAAACAATTTTACTATTTCATTTCCAATAGACTCTGCATCTTCATAAGATAGTTTTTTCTTATCTTTAAAATTTATTTTTTTAACAATATATTTCCCATAATCCCTTTTTAATTGGTCAAGCCCTTTGGTGCCAACTGTTATAACTTTTAAACTCTTAGAATCTTTTAGGATTTTGTTAAAATAATTCTTTGCTAGCTTAACAATATTTGTATTAAACCCTCCGCAAAGGCCTCTATCTGCTGTCATTACAACACATAAATAACTTTTGTCCTCTCCGGTTCCTACTAAAAGCTTTGGAGCGTTTGAAGGGTCGTTAATTGCTTTGCTTAAGTTTTGTATAATCAGATCCATTTTATCACTGTAGGGCCTTCCTTTTTCAGCCATTTCTTGTGCTTTACGAAGCTTTGCTGCAGCTACCATCTTCATAGCCTTTGTAATCTTTTGTGTAGATTTTACACTAGCAATTCTTTTCCTTAAATCATCAAGACTTGGCATTATTTTTTCTCAAAATTTGTTTTTTTATAATTAGTAATAGTTTCCGATAAAATTTTATCTACGTCCTCTTCGATTTTCCCACTTTTTTGAATCGCTTCTAATATTTCTGGCTTTTCATTTTTTACTAAATCCAATAGACCTTTTTCAAAAGATCCAATTTGACTTGTATCAATACTATCTAAATAACCCTTTACTCCTGCATATATTGTAATGACCTGTTCTGCTACTGTCATTGGACTATACTGATTTTGTTTTAACAACTCTGTAAGTTTTGACCCTCTATTTAAAAGTTTTTGTGTTGAAGCATCAAGGTCTGAACCAAATTGTGCGAATGCTGCCATTTCACGGTATTGAGCTAATTCAAGTTTTATCGAACCAGCTACTTTTTTCATAGCTTTAGTTTGTGCTGCTGAACCAACACGAGAAACTGACAGTCCAACATTTACAGCCGGCCTAATCCCTTGATTAAATAACTCTGTTCCTAAAAAGATTTGACCATCTGTAATTGAAATTACATTTGTTGGAATATAGGCAGATACGTCTCCTGCCTGTGTTTCAATTATAGGTAAAGCAGTTAGTGAACCACCTCCGTTATCATCATTAAGTTTCGCTGCCCTCTCCAAAAGTCTGCTGTGTAAGTAAAAAACATCTCCAGGATATGCTTCTCTGCCGGGCGGTCTTCTTAGCAACAATGACATTTGCCTATATGCTACTGCTTGTTTAGACAAATCATCATAAATAATCAATGCATGCATTCCATTATCTCTAAAGAACTCTCCAAAAGTACACCCTGTGTATGGTGCTAAGAATTGTAGTGGAGCAGGATCTGATGCAGTAGCTGAAACAATTATAGTATAATCCATTGCTCCAGCATCTTGTAAAGTTTTTAGAATTTGTGCAACTGTCGATCTTTTTTGTCCTATAGCAACATAAATACAATATAATTTCTTTTTTTCATCATTTGATTCATTAATTTTTTTTTGATTTATTATTGTGTCAATTGCTACTGCAGTTTTTCCAGTCTGCCTGTCACCAATTATTAGTTCACGTTGACCTCTTCCTATTGGAATCAAGCTATCAATAGCTTTTAATCCTGTTTGCATAGGTTCGTTTACTGATTTTCTTGGAATTATTCCTGGAGCTTTGACCTCAACTCTTTTTCTTTTGATTCCTTTTTTTAAAGCTTCCTTCCCGTCAATTGGATTTCCTAATGCATCAACCACTCTTCCCAACAATTCTTTTCCCACTGGAACATCTACAATTGCACCTGTTCTCTTAACAGTATCTCCCTCTTTGATCGCTTTATCATCACCAAAAATAACAATTCCAACGTTGTCACTCTCTAAATTTAAAGCCATTCCTTTTGAACCATCACTAAATTCAACCATTTCACCTGCCTGAACATTATCCAATCCATAAACTCTAGCAATACCATCACCGACTGACAGCACCTTTCCGATTTCAGAAATCTCTGCTTTATCTCCCAAATTTTTAATTTGCTCTTTTAAAATCTTTGTTATCTCTGAAGGATTGATATCCATTCTATGCCTCCAACATTAGTTTTTTATATTTTTGTAACTTGTTTTTTAAAGATGTATCTATCATTAAACTTCCAATTTGAATTATTATTCCTCCAATTAAATTTTCATCTAATTTATAATTCATTTTAATTGAGCGATTTAAACTAGTTGAAATTTCTTTTTCTATATTTAAGAGATTTTCTTTATCTATTTTTTTAGATGAAATTAAATTAGCAGAAATTTCACCACGTTTAGTTGAAATTAGTTTTAAAAATTCATCAAAAATTTTATCTATAAAAAATATTCTTTTCTTAATTATCAGGATTAGAAAAAAATTTTTCATTAATTTGTTTAGTTTAAAATTATTCAAGATTTTTTCAAATACAATCTTTTGATCTTCAATTGTATTAGTTGGATTTTTTATAAAATTAATAAGATCTTGATTGGATTTATAAATTTTTAAAAAAGTTAGAATATTAGATTCAAATTCTCGGGTGAGATCATTTTCTTTGGATAGCTCATAAAGAGCTAGCGCGTATCTCTGTGAGATTTCAGACGAAAAAGTTTTGTTTTTACTCAATGTTAGTTCCTTGTGTCGAATTTGTTAAGATTTAAGAAGATTTGGTATCATATGAAAATGCACTGTTCAAGTGTGATTGAAATGCATATTAACTAAAATTTAGAGGATCAACATCAACTGTAAGTTTTATTTTTTTTGAAATATTTATCGATTTTAGGATTTTCTTAATTTGCTTTTGAATAAAATTATTATTATTGGATCTTAATAAAAGTCTTGTTCTATATTTGTTTTTAATTTTAAATATTGGAGATGTAACTGGGCCCATTATTTCCACATTTCTCAGTGATGACAAAACTCGCTTGATTTTTTGAGCTTCTAGAAAACTTTCTTTCTCATTTTTAGAAGAAATTATAAAAGCAATAAGTCTGGTGAAGGGAGGTAGTTTTTTTTCTTTCCTTAAATAAATTTCTTCTTCTAAAAACTCATCTTCTTCATTTTTTAAAATATTTTTTAAAGTTTGATCTTCGGGATTGAAGGTTTGATAAATAATAAGTGAATTTTTACTAAATCTTCCTGCTCTTCCACTAAGCTGATTATATAATTGAATATTTTTTTCATTTGATCTTAAATCGAATCCCATTCCGGAAAAGTCTGCATCTACAACTACAATGCAATTTAAATTTGGAAAATTAAAACCTTTCGAAATCAGCTGTGTTCCAACTAGAATATTTACTTTATTTTTTTCAATATCGCTTAATAAATTTTCGGTTTCTTTTTTTTTCTTAAGAAAATCGCTTGATAAAATACTAATCTTTTTTTCTGGGAAGATTTTTTTTAATTCAGAAAATATTTTTTCAACTCCAGGTCCGTACATTTGAAAATCACATTTTGATCCACCTTTTTTACAATTTTTATATATTGTTTCTTTATGACCGCAGTGATGACACATGGCTTTATTTACGTGCTTATGAAAGGTTAAAAAAATTGAGCAGTTCGGACATGAAAGTTTATATCCACATTTTTTGCATATCATAAAAGGTGCGTATCCACGCCTGTTTAAAAAGAAAAGAACCTGTTCCTGTTTATCTAAATATTTTTTTACTAGACTTAAAGTTTTAATATCAAGCCAAATATTTTTATTCTTTTTATCTAAATTTAATTTTACGATTTCTGTAGAAGGTAGAGAAAAATTTTTATATCTTTTTTTTAATCTTGTGAAATTATATTTTTTATTTTTTACATTATTGTAGGTTTCTAAAGAAGGGATAGATGTAGATAAAATTACTGGTATATTTTCTATAGAAGCACGGGAGATTGACATGTCTCTCGCATTATATCTGATACCTTCATCTTGTTTGTAGGAAGAGTCATGCTCTTCATCAACTACTATTAATCCAAGATTTTTGAATGGCAAAAATAAAGATGATCTTGCCCCAACAACTAACTTTATTTTTCCGTTAATGATGTTGTGCCAAATTATTTTTCTTTTTTTTTTGAAATTTTTGAATGCCAAATTGCTGGCTTGAAACCAAAATAATCCTCGAATCTTTGGTCAAACTGATTTGTCAAAAAAATTTCTGGCAAAAGTACTAAGGCCTGTTTATTTCTACTAATTATCTCTTTTATTTTTTCAAAATATACAATTGTTTTGCCAGAACCTGTTACTCCCTGAAGTAAACTAACATTAAATTTGTTTCCAAAACTATTTAAATCATCTAAACATTTTTTTTGATTTTTATTTAAAGTAAATTTAATTTTTTTCTTAATTTCGTTTTTAAAAGAAAAATTTTTTTCTTTTAAAAAAATCGATTTATCCCCTAAAAACATTTTTAAAACCATTCCTTTGGGAACCAAATTATAAAGAGAAAACCAATTAATAAATTTAACTAAATTTTCTCCAAACGATACATCTTTTTTTTCTAAAATAGTTTTAAGTTTAAAATTTCGGTTTGTTTCCTGTTGTTCGTTCCAAACTACTCCTAGTTCTTTTTCTTTTCCAAATGGTACTAGAACTAAACATCCTGGTTTTAACTTTTCAATTTTCCCCGATAAATATGTATGAGGATGATCAAAAATTCTTGGTATAAGAACTGGTACTTTCATGAATTGACAAAATAATATTTTAAAAATGAATAGGTCTTTTGTCGACAGCTAGCGCAGCTTCTTTTATCGCTTCGGTATGGGTTGGATGAGCATGGCAAGTCCTTGCAATATCCTCTGAACTAGCTCCAAATTCCATAGCTAACGCCATCTCTGCAATCATATCACCACAATGTGGACCTATTATATGCACTCCTAAAACTTTATCAGTTTTTGAATCAGCTAAAATTTTTACAAATCCCTCTGCCTCATTATTAACTTTTGCTCTTGAATTTGCTAGGAACGGAAACTTTCCAACTTTATAACTTGTATTTAATTTTTTAAGTTCTTCCTCTGTTTTACCGACTGTAGCAACTTCTGGGGAAGTATATATTACTCCAGGAATTACATCATAGTTTACATGACCGTATTGACCCTTTAAAATCTCTGCAACTGCAATTCCTTCTTCTTCGGCTTTATGCGCAAGCATTGGACCTTTTATAACATCACCAATAGCATAAATATTGTCTACAGAAGTTTGAAATTTTTTGTTTACTATTATCCTTCCTTTATCATCTCTTTTAACTCCAATTTTCGACAGATTTAATCCGTCTGTGTAAGGTTTTCTACCAACCGACACAAGTACTTTATCACATTCTAAAGTTTCTTTTTTGCTATTTTTATTATCAATATATTCCACGGAAATTTCATTTTCTGAATTGTTAACTTTTGTAACTTTGCAATTTAATTTAAATTTTATACCCTGTTTAGTTAAAATTTTTTCAAATTCTTTTGATATCTCTTTATCCATACCTGGGGTGATATGGTCTAAGAATTCAACCACAGTAACTTTTGAGCCTAGCCTTGACCATACTGAGCCCATTTCAAGTCCAATATATCCCCCTCCAATAACTACCAAACTATTTGGAACCTTTTCTAAAGAAAGAGCACCGGTTGATGAAATTATATTTTTTTCATCTATATTGATGCCGGGAAGAGATACTGAAGATGAGCCAGTAGCGACAACAACATTTTTTGTGTTATAAGAAGTTTTTTTTCCTTCGTTATAAACCACTACGTTATTTTTTGATAATAAAACTCCCTTACCCTTAATATATGTAACTTTATTTTTTTTAAACAAAAACTCTACTCCTTTAGTCAAAACTTGAACAGATTTCAGTTTGTTTGTCATCATTTTTTTCAGGTTTAATTTTATATCGCTAGTTTCTATTCCAATATTTTCAAAATTATTTTTGGCTTTTGAGAAAAGCTCAGAAGAATTTAAAAGACTTTTTGATGGTATACATCCTACGTTTAAACATGTACCTCCGAGTGCTCCTCTAAGTTCAATGCATCCAGCTTTTAATCCAAGCTGCGCTGCCCTAATAGCACATACATATCCACCGGGCCCTCCACCTATAACTAAGACGTCAAATATTTTTTCCATTGTATTAAATATTCAGAAAAAGCCTTCTTGGCTCCTCTAGAGAATCTTTTATATTTTTTAAGAAAGAAACTGCTTCTTTTCCATCAACAATTCTATGATCATAAGATAAAGCTAAATACATCATTGGACGAATTATAACTTCTCCATTGATAGCTACTGGACGTTGGATAATATTATGCATTCCCAAAACGCCAGATTGAGGTGGATTTAATATTGGTGTAGATAACATGGAGCCATAAATGCCGCCATTAGTAATTGTAAAAGTTCCACCTTGTAAATCGTTTATTGTAATTTTTCCATTCCGTGCTTTTTCACCTAATGTAAGAATATTTTTTTCTATATCCGCAAAAGACATTTCGTCAGGATTTCTTAAAACGGGAACGACTAATCCTCTTTCAGTCCCAACTGCAAAACTGATGTTGTAATAATTTTTATAAACAATCTCTTCATTTTGAATTTCAGCATTTATTGCGGGATAGTTTTTTAGAGCACCGATGCAAGCTTTTACAAAGAAAGACATAAAACCTAATTTTGTAGAATATTTTTTTTGAAACTCTTCTTGATAGTTTTTTCTAATTTCCATTATATTAAACATATCAACTTCATTAAAAGTTGTGAGCATAGCAGCATTATTCTGAGCTTCTTTTAGTCTTTTAGCTATAGTCAACCTTAAACGAGTCATTTTTATTCTTTCTTCAGGTCCATCTTTCATTTTTTTGAAATTTGGACTAGGTTTTGAACCCATAAGGTTTACTAAGTCTTCTTTCAAAACTACCCCGTGTCTTCCACTTCCTTGAATATCTTCTAAATTAATATTTTTTTCTTCCGCAATCTTTCTAGCAGATGGGGAGGCTGTTTTTTTTCTTAATTTTTTTTTCAGGTTTGTATTCTTCATGCTCATCTTCTAAAATAAGAGCTGGTTCTGATTTCTCATCTTCCAAAATTACAGGCTCAGCTTCTTCTTTTTCTAAAACTAGTGGTTCTGTGCCGTTAGTATCCTCTTTTTTTTTATTAATTTTAGTTTTATCAACTTCTTCCTCATAAATTGAAAAGTTTTCCTCTTTTTTTTGCGGGGGCACATATTTTTTCTCTTTGATTTCTTTTGCTGGTTGTGAATTATTTTCTCCTACAATACCCAGAAGAGCTCCCACCTCAACTGTAGATCCTTCCTTAACGTCAATTGTTTCAAGAACACCACTAGATGGTGACGGAACCTCTACATTAACTTTGTCTGTTTCAAGTTCAACAAGTGGTTCATCAGAGTCAACTTCTTCTCCAACAGATTTAAGCCATTTGGATACTGTTGCCTCTTTAACTGACTCTCCCAAAGCTGGAACTACTATTTTTTCTGACATTTATTTGCTTAATACCTTTTCTAATATTTCTTTTTGTTCTGCAAGATGTTTATTTAAATTTCCAGTAGCTGGCGATGCCGCAGGATTTCTGCCCACATATTTAACTTTTTCGCCTTTTACTTGAATGATTTTCAAAGTTCTCTCAATATAATATCTCGCAGTATTCCATGCTCCCATATTTTTTGGCTCTTCTTGGCACCAGAAGAATTTTGCATTTTCATATCTTCTTAACTGTTTTCCAAGTTGTTTTACCGGAAAAGGATACAACTGCTCGACCCTGATAATCACAATTTTATTTTCTTTAGCTTTTTCTCTAGCTTCAATTAAATCAAAATAAATTTTTCCAGAACACATAACCACTTTTTTAATTTTTTTGTCTTTGCTAAGTCTAATTAAATTACTGTTTTTTAAGTAAGCGCTATCTTCTAAAATTCTGTGGAAAGAATTTACCTTTGTAAAATCTTCAATATTTGATACGCACTTCTTATGTCTTAATAAAGATTTAGGTGTCATGATTATAAGTGGCTTTCTAAAATCTCTGTGCATCTGTCGTCTTAAAGCATGAAAATAGTTAGCTGGTGTTGTGCAATTAATTACTTGCAAATTATCTTGGGCACATAATTGTAAAAACCTTTCTAATCTTGCAGATGAATGTTCCGGCCCCTGACCTTCATAACCATGAGGCAATAGCATTACTAAACCGCTTGCTCTTGACCATTTAGACTCCCCAGAAGAAATAAATTGGTCTATGACTACTTGAGCTCCATTCGCAAAATCGCCAAATTGAGCCTCCCATAATACTAATGTTTCGGGTTCAGATAATGAATAACCAAATTCAAAACCTAAAACTCCTAGTTCAGATAAAAGGCTGTCAATAACCTCGAATTTTTTTTGCTTATTTGAAATATGATGTAAAGGAACATATCTATCATGGTTATCCTGATTTCTTAAAACAGAATGTCTCTGACTAAAAGTTCCTCTTCCAGAATCTTGTCCTGATAATCTCACTGAAAAACCATCGTTCAAAAGTGTTCCAAATGCTAATAATTCTGCTGTGGACCAATCAATTGGATAATTATTTGTAAACATTTTTCTTTTATTCTCAAATATTTTTAATAGTGTCTTATGAATATTAAAGTTTTTTGGAATATCAGTAATTTTTTTACCTATAGATATTAACTCTTTTCTATCTACTCCTGTAACTCCACGTCTATCTTTTCCTATTTCTGGTTTAAAACGTGACCAAACTCCATCGAACCATTTCATTTTGATTTTATAGTCTTTTGCAACAGCAAACTCCTTATCTAGGAAGTTTCTGAATTTTTTCTTTGTTAAATCTACGTGCTCACTTGATATTAAACCTTCATTAACGAGCTTCTTTCCATAGATTTGCAAAGTTGTAGGGTGTGTTTTAATTTTTTTATACATTAAAGGCTGTGTAAATGAAGGCTCATCTCCTTCATTGTGCCCAAATCTTCTATAGCAAACCATATCGATCACAACGTCTCTATTAAATTTTTGTCTAAACTCTGTTGCAATTTTTGCACAATGAACTACTGCTTCGGGATCATCGCCGTTAACATGAAAAATTGGGGCTTGTACCATTTTTGCAAGATCGGAAGGATATGGAGAAGATCTAGCAAACCTTGGGGCAGTGGTAAAACCTATTTGATTATTAACAATAATATGAATGGTGCCTCCAGTGTTATGGCCAGGTAAACCTGACATAGCAAAACACTCTGCAACAACACCTTGTCCAGCAAAAGCTGCGTCACCATGAATTAAAACTGGAATTACTTTCTTTCTTTCTTTGTCTTTATGAAAAAACTGTTTAGCTCTTACTTGTCCTAATACTACTGGATTTACTGCCTCTAAGTGAGATGGATTGTCTGTTAAGCTAATATGAACTAAATTTCTATCAAATTCTCTATTGGCAGATGCGCCTAAATGATATTTAACATCACCTTCAAAATCTCTTTTAGATTCTATACTCTCTCCAAAAAATTCTTTAAATATGGCTTTAAAAGGTTTCTGCAACATATTTGCCAAAACATTTAACCTGCCTCTATGTGGCATTCCAATTTTTACTTCCTTAACGCCTAAATGTCCTCCTCTCTTAATAATTTGTTCTAATGCTGGAATTAATGACTCTCCACCATCCAGACCAAATCTTTTTGTTCCAACAAATTTAACGTGTAAAAATTTTTCAAATCCTTCGGCTTCTACTAATTTATTTAATATTGCTTTTTTCCCATTTTCTGTAAAATTAATTCCTTTTTCTTTTCCTTCAATTCTATATCTAATCCATTTTTTTTCATCGGGATCTCCCATATGCATAAATTCATAACCAATTTTTTGACAATAAGTTTTTTTAGCTATTTTAATAATTTCTTTAAGGGTTGCAGATTGTAAACCCAACACCCCATCCAAAAATATTTTTCTATTAATATCTTTATTCGAAAAACCATAGGTTTCAGGTTTTAATTCAGGATGTTCATAGTGCTTTAATAATCCAAGTGGATCTAAATCTGAAATTAAATGTCCCCTTATTCTATAAGCTCTAATTAGCATATTGGCTCTTACAGAATCTTTAGCTGCTTCTAAAACATTAGAGCTTTCTAGTTGATCTAAATTAAAATTACTAATGTTTTCAGAAAATTTTTCACCATTTTTAGTTATTTTTTTCTTTTTTATTTTTGGAGACCAGCTAGGACCCGAAACTGTTTTTAAAATTTCTTCTTTTTTATCTCTTAATCCTTCAAAAAAATCTTTCCATTCACTGGGTATACTATTTGGCCTATTAAGGTAATCGGCATAAAGTTCCTCTATAAATTGAGAACTGTTCGAACCTAAAAATGAAGTTTTTTCAAATATATTATTATTTTTATTAGTAGACATATTTAATTTTGTTTATAATAGCACAAAAAAAGAAATTTTAATTATTAAGTTTTTCATAAAGAGTTCTGCCAATATCAGCTGGAGATTTAGATATAGTTATACCCGCAGATTTCATTACTTCAATTTTATCTTTTGCCCCACCTTTGCCACCTGAAATTATTGCTCCAGCATGCCCCATTCTTCTACCTGGAGGGGCTGTTAGTCCTGCTATAAAGCCTACAGTTGGTTTTTTAATTTTAGAATTTTTTAAAAATTCTGCCGCTTCTTCCTCTGCAGATCCTCCTATTTCTCCGATCATCACGATTGATTGTGTGTCCTTATCTTTTAAAAAAAGTTCAAGACAATCTATAAAATTAGTTCCATTAATTGGATCTCCTCCAATGCCAATACATGTTGATTGCCCCATTCCATTACTAGATGTTTGTGCTACAGCTTCATATGTCAAAGTTCCAGATCTAGATACAATTCCAACAGAGCCTTTTTTATGTATATTTCCAGGCATAATTCCAATCTTACACTCCTCGGGAGTAATAATTCCTGGACAATTAGGTCCGATCAATCTGCTTTTTGATTTGATTAATGATTTTTTGACATTAATCATATCTAAAATTGGAATCCCTTCTGTGATACAGACTATTAAATCAATTTCAGCTTCAATCGCTTCTAAGATTGCCGCAGACGCAAATTTTGGAGGAACATAAATCATTGTAGCATTCGCTCCTGTTTTTTCTTTTGCCTCTACTACCGTATCAAATACAGGAAGTCCCAAATGTTTTTGTCCACCTTTTTTTGGAGTAACACCTCCGACTAATTTTGTACCATATTTTATGGCCTGTTCTGAGTGGAAGCTCCCATGTGTTCCTGTAAACCCTTGACATATAACTTTGGTATTTTTATTTACTAAAATTGACATTGTTTATTTTATTGCTCCAACAATTTTTTTTGCAGCGTCATTTAAATCAGATGCGGACAGAATTTTTAAACCCGACCCATCTAAAATATCTTTTCCTTCTTTAAAATTGGTTCCTGCAAGACGAACTACAAGTGGAATTTTTAAATCAAATTCTTTTGCGGCTTCAACTAAACCTTGAGCAAGCACATCACATCTCATAATACCCCCAAAAATATTTATTAAGATTCCTTTAACATTTTTATCTGACAAAATTAATTTAAAAGCAGCTGCGACCTGATCTTTCGAAGCTCCACCCCCAACATCTAAAAAATTTGCAGGTTCTTCGCCATTTAATTTAATTATATCCATTGTTGCCATAGCTAATCCAGCACCGTTAACCATGCAGCCGATTGAGCCATTTAACTTTATATAAGCTAAACCAAATTTACTTGCTTCAATCTCTGCAGAATCTTCTTCGTTTAAATCTCTTAATTTAAATATTTCTGGCCTTCTAAATAAAGCATTATCATCAAAATTCATTTTGGCATCTAAACATAGTAATTTTTTTTGTTTGGTAATAACTAATGGGTTTATTTCTATAAGTGATGCGTCTTTCTGTATTAAAATATTATAAAGAGCATTTACTAATCTTATTGCGTCTTTCTTTTGATTTTTATCTAGTTGGAATATTTTTACTATATCATTGATATCTGTTTCATTGAGATTTTTTTTTAAATCGATTTTGGTAGTTATTATTTTTTCTGGACTTTTTTTTGCTACAGACTCTATATCAACACCACCTTCTGTACTACTTATGAAGGCAATTTTTGAACTTTGTCTGTCTATTAAGCATGATAAATAAAACTCTTTTTCAATATCATATGCTTCTTGTAAATATATTCTTTTAACTTCTTTTCCCTCTGGTCCTGTTTGATGTGTTACTAAAATTTTACCGAACATATTTTTAATTTCTGTTTTACAGTCTAATTTATCAACTAGCTTTACACCGCCCGCTTTTCCTCTTCCGCCTGCATGAATTTGGGCTTTTATAACTATTTTCTGAGACTTAATTTTTTGAATTATTTTATCCAATTCATTTGTATCCAGTACAACAAATCCATTTGATACGGGTGCGCCAAATTCTTTTAAAATTTCTTTTGCTTGATGTTCGTGTATATTCATTTAATTATTTGCAATCTTTAATTTCATAGAAATAAAATCTATTTTCTATCACATTATTATTTTCAAAGCATTTTGAGGTAAAATATGCTTTAAAATCCTCAAATTTCATTTCATTTTCAGTAGAACTTATTAAATAAACAACTTCTATATTATTTTTTTTCAAGTTTTTATTTACTAAATTTATATAATATTTGAAATATTTATTACCAACTTGTGGGTGGGTGTGGTGACGCAAATACCATCTATTTAATAAATTTATATCCTCTTTTAATAACAAAGATAAGAAATGATAATGAGTAATAATAAGCTTGTTTCTTCTGTCATCTTTAAGATGCATGTAAACTTTATTTAAAAATTTTAGTTCTTCCCTTGGATTTTGAGAATATGAGAATGGAGTTATCCATTTTAAATATTTTAGTTTTGGACTTAGCTCATTAGCCGGTACTGCTAAGGATAAATCAACATTTTGCAAGTCCATAAATTTTCTTTCAACGTTAAATCTGTAGTGATATTTGATTGTGCAAAATATAATTAATAAAATAATAAAAAATTTATAATAAAGTTTATTATTTCCGAAAAAATTTAAATTCATATGTACATATGCTGCTATTATAGGTATTAAACAAAAAATAAATATTTGATTTGCTGTTATTAATTGATGGAAGATAAACAGTATAGTTGAAACAACTAATAAAATATTTATTTTTAATAAATATTTTTTTAATTTTAAAGTTTTTACAAAAATTTGTTTTGAAGTAATAAAAATTAATGCTACTAAAAATATATGAATAAATTTAAAATCTCCAATTAATCTTTTAATATTTAATTGATCAGAAAAACTTAGGTACGCTGATTGCTCATTTAATATTCTGCCACTTCCAATTGATAAAGGAAATAAAATATATTGTATTATAAAATCTTTAATCGATGTTCCTGTAATTATTAAAAATAAAATAAATAAAATAAAAATAGTTAATGCACCAAAAATAAAGTTTTTAATTTGAACATATTTTCGTTCAGAAAAAAAATGATAAAATATTGTTAAAATTAATAAAATATTAATATAAGATGAAGGTGTTTGTTGAGATAAGAAAGACAACAGCATTGGCGTCGGCAAAACAAACCATAAAATATCTTTTTCTCCTTTAATCGCTAAACAAGTTATAAAAATTGAAATTAAAGATAGTATAAATGAATGTTGATAAGCGAAAGGTGTGCCGGCTACTGGGTAACAAAGTGTTGCTACACTTAACGCGTAAAAAAAGCTATAAATTCTCTCAATTTTTAAATTTGTAAAAGTAATATATGCTGCCAAAGATATAATGATATTAAAAAAAGAAGCGTGACTGACATAGGCAGCCCAATTTTTTCCAAACAAAATAAAAAATAATGCCTGAATATAATCTAATAAGAAACCTGAAAAAATCCAAAAATCTCTAATTGGATATTTTCCATAAAGAATACTATTGCCTGTATCCATGAAACTAAAAGTATCAATTGGCATAACGCCTACATTTCCGCTGACCCAATTAACTAGAAAGGCATAAAAAGAAATTAAAATTATATATAAGATATTTGACCTAATCATAAATTTAACTAATTTTTTTATCTATTATCAATTTCATATATGGAAAAGGTACTTTAAAAAAATCAAATATCAATTTATCCAAATATAAATTTTTAGCAAAAATAGCTAAACTTCCTCCGATACCTTGCCTTCTTTTAAATTCCTTATCCTGGATAATTCTGTTAAACATCCTTTGCTTAATTTCAAAATCAAAATAATATGAGTAATTATTCGTCGTTAAATATCTTTCTACTTCTTTTTTTCCTAAAAAATATAAGCCTTCCCACAAGCCTACCTCGTTGGTTTTAATCTCACTTCTTTTTATTTTATTCTTAAAGAAAAATTTTGTTATTTTTTTATTTATTATAATTGGTATTACAAAATGAGGCTCGTAAGGAAAATCGTAGTTTGGAGCTAAAATAATATTTTTACCATTTTTGTTGAGTAATTTGTCTGTTTGTTCAATATATTTTTTCCAATCTCTTACATGTTCAAAAACATTTATTGAAAAAACTAAATCGAATTTTTTTGTTGTTTCAAATTTTTCTATTTGAGAATTTTCAATTATAAATTCTTTTTTTTCCAGACTTTCGTAAACTTCCTTATATCTGTGGAAACCACTTTCATTTGGGTCTACACCTGAAAAATCAATATTAGGGAAAGCTTTTTTTAACTCATTAAGTAATATCCCCGCCCCTGAACCGATTTCTAAAACCGATCTAATTTCACTATTGTTTTTTAAAATATCAGAAATTTCAGAAAATCCAAATATTACATCTGTCGAAACAAAATTAAAAAGTTCTTCATTGTTATGAAAATTTTTCTCTAAATATTTTTCTCTAAGATATTCTAAATTAATTAACACCTGTAGATTATTATATTATTTTATAAAAATTTGCATTTCATAATTATTAAATATACTATTTTTTCATTAAATAATGATAAAAATAACTAAAAAAATAAAATTTCCAAAAAATAAGGACCGAATGAAAAAAGTCGGTCACGTAGAAGAAGCGGTAAAATATTTCAATTCAAAAAAAAATAAAAACTTATTTTTTCTAGTAAAAAATAGATATGAATGGATGAATAAATTTATTAATGAAGATGAAAAAGGAATTGAAGTTGGTGCGGGAGCAGGATTATCAAAAAAATTTATTTCAAATAAAAACTTAAAAACTAGTGACTATTCTGAGGGTAAACATTTGGATTTGAAAAATATAGATGCTCAAAGTACCGGGTTTGAAGAAAATTCTTATGATTTTGTAATAGCTGCAAATATGATTCATCACGTTCCTTATCCGTTAAAATTCTTTAAAGAGATGCATAGGATCTTAAAAAAGGATGGAAAATTGGTAATACAAGAAGCTAACTGCTCTATAGTTTTCCAATTAATTACAATCATAATGAAGCATGAAGGATTTGATTTTACAAAAAATCCGTGGAGTGAAACCGTGCCAGTAACAGATGCTGATGATTTATGGGCAGGAAATATTGCTGTTCCGCATTTAGTTTTTGATAATTTAATTTCTTTTGAAAAAAATTTAGGGTCTTATTTTAGAATTGAATATGAAAGTTTTTCTGAATGCATTGTTTTTCTGAATTCAGGTGGGGTATGCTCAAGAACTTTCTACATTCCCATGAATAATTTTTTTTTAAATTTATTTCATAAAATTGATAATTTTCTTACTAAAATTTCACCTAAAATTTTTGCCATGGGAAGAAGAATTGTTCTTATAAAAAAATAAATTTTACAATTCCTTATCTATACTTTTTGCTACTTTATACAAATCTTGTACAGATTTTATTGAGGAGTTGAGCTGTTCTTTTTCTAAATCGGATAAATCTATTTCTATAATTTTTTCAACTCCCTTTTTACCTATAACAACAGGTACGCCAGCATACAAATTCTTAAACCCATATTCGCCATTTAAATAAGCGGCACAAGGTAATTTTTTTTTTAAATCTTTTAAGTATGATTCTGCCATTTCAACTCCGGATGCAGCTGGGGCGTAAAAGGCTGAGCCTTTTTCTAGATGCTTGACTATTTCTGCTCCACCTTTCCTTGTCCTTTCTATTATAGAATTTAGTTTCTCTTTTGTTATTTTATTTTCTTTTAATAAAATTGATAATGATTTTTCACCAACTGTTGTGTGATTTGGCAGTGGAACCATGGTGTCTCCGTGACCACCAAGAACTAAGGACTTAACATCTGTTATAGGGACATTTAATTCCGTTGAAAGAAAATATTTAAATCTTGATGAATCCAAAATCCCTGCCATTCCAACAATTTTATGAGTTGCTAATCCCGAATACTTTTGTAATGCCATAACTATCACGTCTAAAGGATTTGTTATACATATAACAAATGAATCTGGTGAATTTTCTTTAATTCCTTCAGCTACTTGCTTAATTATTTTTAAGTTTATACCTAAAAGATCATCTCTACTCATACCTGGTTTCCTGGGAACACCTGCAGTTATTATTATTACGTCAGAGTCTTTTATGTCTTTATAATTACTTGTTCCAATTAATTTTGCATTAAAACCATCAACCCCGGATGATTGAGCAATATCCAGGGCTTTTCCTTTAGCTATACCTTCGTGAACATCAAATAAAACTATGTCACCCAAATTTTTTAAAGCTATTAGATGTGCGAGTGTTCCGCCAATTTGGCCAGCACCTATTAAAGAAATTTTTTTATTCATAGTTATTTCATTGTTGGCATTACAAATTCTGGGTCAGATTTTATTCCTGATGGCCATCTTGAAGTTATTGTTTTTAATTTTGTATAGAATCTTACTCCCTCAGGTCCATGTATACTTTGATCTCCAAATAAAGATCTTTTCCAGCCTCCAAAACTATGAAATGCCATAGGTACTGGAATTGGAATGTTTATACCTACCATGCCAATTTTTACATTACTTGCGAATGATCTTCCAGTATCTCCATCTCTTGTAAAAATACTTGTACCGTTTCCAAATTCGTGATCATTAACTAATGATAATGCTTCATTATAATCTTTTACTCTCACAACTGATAGAACTGGTCCAAATATTTCTTCTTTATAAATTCTCATGTCTTTTTTGACATGATCAAATAAACAACCTCCCATATAAAAACCATTTTCATAACCTTGTAGTTTTAAATTTCTTCCATCTACCACTAACTTGGCACCCTCTGTTAATCCGATATCAACATAACCTTTAACTTTTTCTAAATGATCTTTTGTAACTAATGGACCCATTTGAGATTTCTTATCCAATCCAGGACCAATTTTTAGTGACTCCACTTTTTTAGATAAATCTTTTACAAGTGGATCGGCAATTTTTCCTACTGCTACCGCAACCGATTGTGCCATACATCTTTCCCCGGCAGAACCATACGCTGCTCCCATTAAACCATTAACAGCTTGATCTAAATCACAATCTGGCATTACTACACAGTGATTTTTTGCACCTCCTAAAGCTTGAACTCTTTTTTCATTTTTTGCACAATTTTCATAAATGTATTTGGCTATAGGCGTTGAACCAACAAAACTTACTGCGGAAACATCTTTATTATTAATTATTGCATCAACAGCCTCTTTGTCACCATTAACAACATTAAACACACCAGGGGGAAGACCGGCTTCTAAAAATAATTCTGCTAATTTCATTGAACAGGATGGATCTTTCTCTGATGGTTTTAAAACAAATGTGTTTCCACACGCAATTGCTATAGGGAACATCCACATAGGAACCATTGCAGGGAAGTTAAAGGGGGTTATGCCGGCGCATACTCCAAGTGGTTGTCTAGTGGACCAGCTGTCAACATTTGTACCAACATTCTCTGTAAATTCTCCTTTAAGCAACTGTGGTATACCGCAAGCAAACTCAACGACTTCTAAGCCTCTAGTCAAAGAACCTTTGGCGTCCTCATAAACTTTTCCGTGTTCAGAGACTATAATTTTTGTAAGCTCATCATAGTTTTTTTCAATCAATTCTTTAAATTTAAAGAGAACTCTGGCTCTAGATAATGGTGTCTTCTCAGACCAACTTGGAAAAGCTTTTTTTGCAGCTTTTACTGCTTTATCTAAATCTGCAGTGCTAGCAAGATTCACATTTGAACTTATCTCACCAGTAGCAGGGTTAAATACCTTTCCAGTCCTTTTGGAAGAACCTTTTACAATTTTACCATCAATAAAGTGCTCTATTGAATTCATTTAATTATTAATGATTAATTAAGCTTTTAGCTCGTTGCAAGCATTTTTTTGATAGATCCAATTGCTTTAGCAGGATTCAA
>MDTB01213757.1_pt1 | contig 38695 bp, 39 predicted proteins | sample 811161 | NCBI WGS metagenome assembly MDTB01 (sample SAMN05326650, study PRJNA326480) | marine metagenome | isolation source: seawater | place: Mediterranean Sea | collected 2009 | reverse complement strand
CTAGTATAATTTTTTCAACAATATCATTAGCAGTTTTTGGATGGTTAGGAAAATATGTATTTAATATAATTCTTTGTATTCTTTTCCACTTATTAAAATTAAGAAAATATTTAAATATTTTTGGTTTCAAATAATTAAGAGTTTTAATTTCCTGATAATAAGGTTTTTTTATCACTCTTCTACCTTGATGTTTGAAGTCATGGGTTAATGCAATTAAAATTAGAAGAAGGTTTTCAAAATCTTTTAGTTTTAAAATTTTTGCAAAAATCGAGGAAATTAGAATTACAGATTTAAAGTGATGAGAATTATGGTAAGAGTTGCATGTTGGATTTTTCAAACAATCGTCACATAGTTTTTTTAACGCTCTTATAATAGGGTGCTTAATTTGAACATTCAAATCCTTCAAACAACATACACATAATTTGAAGAGATCTGGTTTTATTTGATTTGATAAAACATACTTTTTAAGAATTGATTTGCTAGATGGCCAACGAATTGCAATGTATTGCATACTCGGCATCATGTTACCAAACATATTCATCATTTATTTATTTTTCATAACCCAAACACCATCCCATGTACTAGGGTTTTCATCTACAAGTTTATTACATCTATCAATATAGGTCTCAGATAACTTATCTTGCCTATTTGCATTTAAACATTCCTTAAATGAAAGTATTGCTTTTTGAAAGTTACCATTTTTATAATTTTTTCTACCTTCATTAAAATGATTAACCACATCCATTAAATTTGGAAACGAATCATCATGATGATAGTCTAGAACTTCATGAATACCAACAGGTTCAGTTTTTCCCTTAACAATTACATCATCAATATATCTTATCCTATAAGTGCCCTTCAATTTTTGAAATGTAAAATCACTTATTAGTATTCTAGCATTATATTGCTTACAAGCACTTTCTAACCTTGCTGCTAAATTTACACCATCCCCAATCATAGTATAATCCATTCTTTTTTGAGAACCTATGTTCCCTGCTACTATTTTATCTGTATTGAGTCCTAAACCCATATCTAAGGGTGATTGACCTTCCCTTTTTCGCTTCTCATTCCACTCCCATAATCTTGAAATCATATTAATTCCGGCCTTCACTCCTCTATCTTCATCATCTTCATGAGAGATTGGCAAACCAAATGCAGCCATAATCGCATCACCTATAAATTTATCAAGCATTCCACCTTGTTCTGAGATACATTCAACCATTATTTCAAAATACTCATTTAGAAGTTTTACAGTTCCCTGAGCACCTAATGATTCGGTAATATTAGTAAAACTTCTTAAGTCTGAAAAAAGTAAAGTAGCTTTAGTATCTAAACCGCCCATTATATTTTCACCATCTTCTAATAATTGATCAGCAATCCCAGGATCCATATATCTTGACATAGTAGATTTCATTCTTTTTTCTGACGAAATATCCTCAAATATCAAAAGAGTGCCTAGGAAATTATCTGCTTGGTCGGTTCTACCCGTGTTGTCTTCATTAATTAAAGGAAGAAGTGTAAGATTCACAGAAATTTTCTCTAATTTATTAGTTTCTCTATTTTGAATATCCACCTCAGCATCAACTACAATTTCTACTTCTCTTGTTTGATTAACAATCTTTATCTTTTCATAAATCCAAGATCTGTTTTGAGAAAAAAAATCTTTTGATTGTTTGTTGATAATATCTCTTTCATCAATCTTGAAAATCCTAATTCCAGACTTATTACATGTAACAATTTTTTCTTCACTATCTATGGTTATTACACCATTAGTCATACTTGAGAGCATGCTTTCATTATATTTTCTTGATTTAGAGACATCCTCGAAAAGTCTTGCATTTTCAAGTGCAATTGCTACTTGTTGAGTAAAAGCTTTTAATCTTGATTCATCTTCATTTGTAAATTTACCACCATTTTTATTTAAAACTTGCGTACATCCAATTACTTTTGCCTCTTTATTAATTATGGGAACACATAATATTGATCTTGTAAAATATCCAGTTTGTTTGTCAAAAGCAGGATTAAATCTTAGATCTGCATAAGCGTACGGAATATTCATTGTTTGTCCTGTGGTAAAAACATTTCCTGCAATACCTGCAGTATTAGGTAGTCGAATTTCACCTATGCCTTCACCCATTGCAACTCTAGAAAAAAGTTCGTTTGATTTTTCATCATTTAAAAAAAGTGTGGCTCTATCTGCATTTAGCATTCTAGTAGCTTCCTCCATAACTCTTTGTAATAAAGCACCTAGATCAATTTCGGCTGTTACATCTGAAACAATACTGATAAACTCCATTTCTTTTTCTCTTTTTTTTTCAAAATCTTCAGTATTCTGTGCATTTTGAATTGATACTGCAGCTTGAGTTGCAATAAGATCTACTATTAATAAATTGTCTTTAGTAAATCTTCCCTTTTTCTTATTTAACACTTGTATTACTCCGATGGTTAAACCGTTGACAGTTTTAATGGGGCAACAAATCATATTTTTTGTTTGATAACCAGTTTCTTGATCTACATCCTTTTTAAATCTCGAATCTTTATAAACATCGTGAATAATCTCACCAATCTTAGACTGAAATATAGCACCTGCGATTCCTACAGTGTTCAAAATTCTAATTTCTCTTGTTAATTTACCTTGAGCAACTCTTGAGTAAAGTTCGTTAGTTTCCTTGTCATTTAAAAATAAAGTGCCTCTGTCAGCACCTATTTCCTTGGTGATGAATTCAATTAAAGTCCATAAAATTTTACTTAAATCTTTTAAACCCGAAATCTTTTTATTTATTTCAAGTAATAACTCTGTTCTTCTGAGTTTTAATTTTAAGCCATTTATTATTTCTAAATTCTTTGTCATTACTTTTTACTAAATTTTAGTTTTATCTTTTTGCATACTTTCATCTAACTCTTTTCTTAGTCTTTTTAGCGAAATTTTTAAATCCTTAATTTCCTGACTAGAATTTACTAGAGCTCTCTGAATATCACTTTTTTTTGAGAATCTTTCATTCTCTAGCTCAATTCTTAATCGTTGAGATGTTTTTTTTAATTCGTCAATTTCTAAAGAAGACTCTAGAATGATATTTTGAATAGCATTATTTTTTTCAAACCTTGAATTTTCTATTTCATTACGCAATTTAGAGATTATTTCTTTCAAACTTTCTATTTCTGCATTTTTTTCATATTTAGTATTTTGAATTGCCTTTTTTTTTTCATATAAATTCTGATCAATCTGGTTTCTCAACGATTCAATAGTGGCAAATAAGTCTCTGTTTTCTTGATCTAACTGAAGTCTAATTTTCTGAAACTCAGAATTCAATTCATAAGAAAATTGAGGGTCATTTTTTTTTAATTTATCTATTAACTTTCCCATAGGATTAACAATTTTTAAATTTTCTCAATACAAGAAAAAAAATTATTATAATTCTTGTAATTAATTAAGTCATTTTTGTTAGTTTTTTTCCAGGTAATTATGTCTCCAATTTTGAAATTTAGTTTTTTAGAACAATTAAATGGTAATTCTAGAACAGCATATACTTTCTTTCGAGAGGTAATTAAATTTTTAGTTAATTTGGAACCCTTTTCTATTTGAGTAATTTTCTTATTAGAATCAATAAAAATTATTATTAAATCTAGGTATGTATTTTTCATCCAAAAACTTAATAGTTTTGGTTTTTCGTATATAAAAAGCATGCCACTAAACTCTTTTAGGTTTTTGATAAACATGAAACCCTTTTTCTTTTCTTCAGAAGTTTCGGCAATTTTAACCACAATTATTTTTTCATCATGTTCGAGTACAGCATAATTAGCTCTTACGAAATTTGAAAAAAAAATTAATAATAAAAAAATATCAAATTTTAAATTCCTCACCCTCATTTATTCTTTTAAGTGTTTTTTTTACATCTTCTGAAATATCTAAGTCTTTTTCCAATGTTATTTGTTTTTCTCTATCAATATTAAAAAATGATAAATCGTACTTATCCTTTAAATTTTTTAGAATCTTGATTTCAGAAGGACTTAACTTTTTAAATATATCTTCACTTGTTTTAATATCTGGATTTTCGGTTTGAATCCTTTTCAATGTTTTTGATATTTTTTTTTCCATTATAATTTTAATATAATATAATTTACATATATTTTATATTGATTTATTAAGATGACCAAGAACCAAGAAATATTAGAAAAAATTAAGGTTGAAATGGAGAATATTAGAGAGTTATATGTAAAAGGGTATTTAACTAAAAATACATACCAAAAAGAGACCAGGAAATTATTTGAATTAGCAACAAAGTTTGGTGTGTAGTGACAAAAATAAAATTTTTAAAAGAATCAATTACAGAATTGTATAACAAAGCAGAAGATGAGAAGAGAACTATATTAGATTCTATTGAAATGATGTGGCTTAATGCTGACATTCAAAGAAAAAAATCTTATGAAACCAATATTCCTGAGGAGATTGAAAATAATATAACTCGTATCAGAGAATTATTGGCGTGTGCTTGGTTTGAAGATTTAAAAAAATAATCTAAAGCCCAAATATTTTTGCTTTTTCATATAATCGATCTGTTTCTGAAATGTATATTCCTTTTGTGATATAACCATTTACATATAATTCTCTTACCGCGGCCATTTCTTCTTCAATTGCAGTAAGTACATCAATAAAGTCATTTTTGTCTGAATCAGCATTAATTACTGTGTCTGATCTACTTATAACATCGTTGACAACTGGTTTATTAATAGCTTCAGCTTTACCTCTGAGTTTATTTTTTTTTATAGTTTTAAAGACCATTAAAAATAGTAAAAATACAAAAAACGAACATACTAGGTAAATTAAACTTTGGTCTTGATTTATTAAATTAAAGAGATCATTCCTTAAGAAAAAAATTATTTGGTCGAAAGAATAAAAGTTCATTTCAATATATTGTGTTTACATATTAATAATATACTTTATATTGTATATATGGGCATTTTTAATTTCAATAAAAATACTAACAAATCTAATTTCAAATTACCAATTTTCTATAAGAAATTTAAAATTTCATTCAAAGCGTATGAAACTTTAAAAAAAATGGTTATTAAGAATCAAGTTTCAGCCGACAAATTGGATTTTGTGTATCCCCAAAATTGGAAGCCTAAAATATTTAAAAATTTGTCATCAAGGGCACTTACTTCACTTTATAGATTATCAGAGAAATTTGAAAAAAATAGTGTTGGTATCCTCTCTCAATCCTATATGACCCATAAGGCAAAGAAAAGATTATCTAAGAAAGCTCAACATTTGTTAAAAAGAATCAACGCAGATGATAATAATAGATATTCACATATTGATGTCATGATAAAAAAGCATAAAATTAATAAGATTTTGGGCTAGCTATCCCTTCTGTAAATTCCTGATCTCACTTTCTCAGCAATACTTTCTAGAAACATTCCTATTTTGTCATCGTCATTTTGTAACGATAATTTTTTTATAATCTCATCTATAAACGCTCCAATTGTTATGTAAGGATCTATTTTTATCATTTCACAATCTTCCATTGCTTTTATTACTATTTTAGAGGCCTTTTTCTTCTGTTCTTTTTCATTCATTCTTTACTTTACCTTTGGTATATCGCACCATTTAGTTGTGTAACAAGGTGACACAAAATTAGATTTCATAAACCATTTTTGATTTAACTTTTTTTTATTTGCTCTGCTATTACTTAGAGAACCTTTCTTATCTGAAGATATTCTGATAACACCTTCACCAAATTTATTATTAATTAAATCTACAGCGTTCATTAAATTAAAATCATTTTTATCTATTTTTTTGTGCTTAGTAAATAAGTATCTTTGTATTTCATTATTTTCTTTTAAATCTAAAAGTAATACACCCACTTTATTAAAATAATAATTTTTACGATATATTTTTCTTAATAATACATTAGCTTTCTTCCAAATTACTCTAGAATCTATAATCGGTTCATCAAGTATCAACTTTTCTGATCGCGCATAAAATTCTTTTTCATATTGGGAAGTTTTCAGAAATACTGATATGCATCCGCAAGATAAATTGTAACGCCTCAACTTTTCTGAAGCTTTTTGAACATAAATAATTAGAGCATCTCTTATAAATTGGTAAGAGGAAGTCTTTTCTCCAAATGATCTGGACACACATATACTTTTTCTTTTAGGTTCTGACTGTTCTAGATTAAAACATTTAAAACCTCTTAACTCTAAAATAGTTCTATGTGCAACTACACCTTTTTCTTGTCTTATAAAGTTCTCATTTATATTTTTTAATTCACAAGCATTTGAAATTCCAATATCACTGAAAAATCTATAAAGAGCCTTTCCAACTCCCCATACATCAGCAATACTAACATTTCTTAAAATTTGGTCTATCTTTTTACCAGAGGGAATTTCAAAAATACCAATAAATCTTGAGTTTTCAGAATTAATATTCTGTTTTTTAGCTATTTTATTGGCTATTTTGGAGAGAGTTTTATTCTCAGAAATACCAATACTAACTGGTATACCTGTATACTGAAGGATTCTCTTCTTTAATGAATAACAGAATAACTCCCTATCACTTATACCTCCTAAATTGATAAAAACCTCATCAATTGAATACACTTCAATCTGATCACAAAACTTTTTAACTATTTTCATTACTCTGCTTGAAATATCCCCATACAATGAATAATTAGATGATCTAACTTGAACACCGAATTGCTTTATTTTCTCCTTTGCTTTAAAGAGTGGTTCCCCCATTTTTATACCTACTTTTTTTGCTTCATCAGAACGAGATATTATACATCCGTCGTTGTTTGATAGAACAACAACCGGTTTGTCTACTAATTTTCTATCAAAAAGTCTTTCACAAGAAACATAAAAGTTATTACAGTCTAATAGCCCAATCATTTTATTTTAAAGAGTGTATTGAATAAATAACTATACCCCATATTTCTATATCAGAACCTTTATCTAACCTAATTAATTGTTGCGTTGAATTTTCAGATTTCAAATATGGACATTCAGATTCTCTTTTTTTTATAAATTTTTTAACTGTTAAATCTCCATCGATTGATGCAATTACAATTGAGTTATTTGATACATTCAAACTACGATCTACTACTAGTATATCACCAGGAGATATTCCAACGTCAATCATCGATTCTCCTGTTGCTCTTACTAAAAAAGTAGCTTCAGGATTTCTAACTAAATATTCGTGTATATTTAATTCTTTTTCAATATAGTTTTCCGCTGGTGAAGGAAATCCAGCTTCTACTTTGCAAGAATGCATCAATATATTTTTTAACTTTTCCTTCATATATAGCTATTATAGAACAAAAGTAGAACATATCAACTTTTATTTGGAGAATTTATTTTTATAAAAATTAATGTTATATATTGTAAAAATATGATTCCGATAAAAGACGAAAATCCAACAAAAAATAAAAGTATAGTTAGATTGTTAATAATAATTCTATGTACTGTTATATTCTTCGTTCAATTGGGAAACGATAATTATTATCTAGTAAACTTTTATGGTTACAAACCAGCAAGCTTACTTACCACAAACTATCAATATGATACTTTTATTCCAATTTTAACAATTTTTACTTCAATGTTTATGCATGGAGGCTGGCTACACTTTCTAGGTAATATGCTCTATTTATGGATATTTTCAGATAATGTGGAAGACGCATTAGGAAAAAAAAAATTTATTCTTTTTTACATGCTCTCAGGTATAGCCGCTGCACTCTTTCAGTCTATTGGCAATATAAATTCGAACATACCAATGATTGGAGCATCAGGAGCGATTGCAGGCGTTCTAGGAGCTTATATGTACTTATATCCAAAAGCTAAAATATTAGTGATTGTACCATTATTAGTATTCTTCTTCTCTATTAGATTACCAGCTATTATTGTTTTAGGTTTTTGGTTTTTAATACAATTTTTAAATGTAACATGGTTTGAAAATCAAGAATCAAACATAGCTTGGATGGCTCACATAGGTGGTTTTATTTTTGGTATTACTTATTGCATACTGTTCATAAAAAAAAAAAAAAGGGGGAATTCAATTTTTTTAAGATAAAAATTAAGATTTTGCTATATATTTTTGTTGCAACTGTGAGTGAAAAAGCAAATCACCAGAGCGCATCTATTTAACAAAAATGATCGTATTAATACAATATTAAAAACATTAATGGCTCTAACTGTAACAGTAACATGAATAATTGTTAAAAAATAGTAAATCCTCAAAACCTAGTGATAATATAGTCTAATTAAGTGCAATTTTAAATCTTTGATGGTCCTAGCAAAACTAAACCAAATTTTAGACATGATTTTTCAAACCATGAGTCAAAACTATTAAGAAATCAACACTATGTTCTTTAATTTAGAGCTTACATGAACTATTGAAAATGAAAAAGGTTATTAATAATAGAATTCTCATTAACAAGCTGCTTTTTTAAACCCTGATATTACCTCTAAAAATTTTTAACACACTGTGTTAACATCAGTATATGAAATAAATTTATTCTTAAAAATATTTATTTACAATACAAATTCTATAATTAAATACTGTATCTTTTCATAATGTAAAAATATTTAAATTTAGTAAAAAAAGTAATTGTAATTCTTATATTTCTATTTTAGAATGATTATAATTTAGATTAGATTTAAATATGAATGCTTTACTCGCAACAGTAATTAATAACAAAACTATTTTAATAGCAAATGAAGGTAGGCTTTTAAAAAAATGTTCAATAGCTTTTTTCATTTTAGCACTAAGTCTTCCGTCTGGCGAGCTTGGACAGATTATTCGTAGCTCTTTAATAGATGCTTACTTACAAGTTTCTGTTTTTGTTGGATTTACACTATTTGTATTTCTGGGCCTGGACTACATAACAAAATTCAATATTAATAAATTCTTAAATAAAACTAAAAAGTATCATGTAATTCTAGCATCAATGCTCGGATCACTTCCAGGTTGCGGCGGAGCAATCATTGTTGTTACTCAATACATACAAGGAAAACTATCTTTTGGGGCACTTGTTGCTGTTTTAACTGCCACAATGGGCGACGCTGCTTTTTTACTTTTATCTCAGAAACCTTTTGAAGGAATACAAGTTTTTATAATTGCTTACATAACAGGAATAGTTACTGGTTATATAGTTGATATTTTTTACAAAAGAAAGTTTGAGATATCACAAAATCAACTAAAAATTAAATTTGAAGAAATAAAAAATACATGGGTTTCAAAATTTAATAAAGCATGGATTATAATCTTTATACCTGGATTCATTCTTGGGCTACTCATAGCGTTTCAAGTAGAAGCTAATAACTTGTTAGGATCCAGCAACAAAATTAAACTAACAGAAATCATTGGATCTATAGGTGCATTTTTGTCCATATTTATGTGGGCTCTCAACCCTTTAAGTGATTTTCAGTGTTCTACAGAAAAATCTAGATCATTAGCTTCTAGAGTAGTGGATACAACAAATTTTGTAACCACATGGGTTGTTTTAGGTTTTATTTCTTTTGAATTGATAGTTTTTTTTTCAAATATTGACCTCAAATTCTTTTTTGATATATGGAAGCCACTTATTCCACTTGTTGCAATTTTTTTTGGTTTCATACCGGGGTGTGGGCCACAAATTGTCATAACAACATTTTATTTAAATGGATATATTCCTTTTTCAGCTGAGTTGGGTAATGCTATCTCTAATGATGGAGATGCATTATTTCCTGCAATTGCTCTGGCACCTAAAGACGCAATTTTGGCAACTATTTTAAGTGCAATTCCGGCAATTATTGTGGCCTATACCTATATGATTTTATATGAATTATAAATAGTTATTTATCTCTTAATATTAGATGGTAACCAAATTCAGTCTCAACTGGTTCACTTATTTCTCCTATTTTTAAGGAAAATACAGCATCTTCAAATGCTTTTACCATTACGCCCTTTCCAAACTCTCCTAAGAAACCACCATTTGTCTTAGAACTACAATCAGAGTTTTGGACCGCAAGTTCCTTAAAATTCATTTTATCATCAGTATATTGCATCTTTATATCTTGAATTTTTTTCAAAGCCTGTTCTTTGGTAATAGATGACCTAGAATCCCTAGACTCATTATGCATTATTAATATATGTGAAGCTGTAACTTTTGTCATAACATAACTAATTCTTTCTCGTTCTACTCGACAAAAAATGTCCAAAATAACTTACAGTGTAAAGTATAAGTAATAATAAGTAAATATTTTGAAATTGTACACTATTAAATAAAAGATAATAAATCATTATAGGTGTAATTATTGATATAATTAAGGTATAAAGATAAAATGTGCCAATAAAATTTTGCGAGAAAGTGTTCTTGTTAATTTCAATATCGAGTTTAAATACTGACATAGACAAGCCCGCAAAAATTGAAATGGTGAAGTGTAACAAAGCTATGTTATAACTTGTAGTATCGTTGCTAACAAAAAATAAAATTGTAAAGACAGTTACAGCACTAATACTTACAATATTAAAAGGAAGAAATTTTTTGAATAACCTAAATATGAAATTAGCACATACAAAGACCATTAATAATAAAATAACATTGATATGACTTAATTGAGAAATTTGCCTATTTTCTGGAATTACATAGGTTGAAAGCCATGAACTCATAATAAATACTAAAAAAACTAAAACGGGTACAATGAAAGCAATATTCTTATAAAAAGCCTTAATTTCTTCTTTTCCAAACTTAAAACCTAAACTATTAGCTTCATCATTGTAATAATCGAACATGGACTTATCTTTTTTGTCCATGAAAAACTTAATCAGTAACAATGCAATTATTGGGATAAATCCTATTTTCCAAAATCCATTTATTAATTGCAAATTTGAATAAGTTTGATTAATAATTTTACAGAAAAAAAGACCAACAAATATTCCCCCTAAAAACAATAACCAAAGCTTAACGTTAAAGTATTTTGACATTTTTTTTGAATGATTTTCTATAAGTGGACTAAAAAATATTGCATTAAAATACCCTACTATAATTCTATTAATTAAAAGAAAAAATAAGGTTAAAAATAAAATATTGTTTGGTATTATTAAAACAAGTACATAACTAAGAATTAAGATCAAAGAAAGAAATTTATGCAAATCATATTTAATTCTTTGTAAGCTTCTGAAAAAAAAACTGTAGGATGATCTTATTGCAAACGATACCAGAATCAGACAAATTGTAAAAATAATTGAAAGTTTGGTATTACTAAATTCCTCGAAAAAATAAATTGCGATAAATGGAGATAAGTTCAAAAGTATTGATATGTCAAGTCCATCAAAAAATGAATTAATATCACTTTTAGATATCAGTTTTTTTTCGTTTTTTTTAACTTTGTTCATTTTCCATGGATAAATTGAATTTTTTCAACAGATCAATAATATCATTTATTTTTGATTCATGAGAACCCCAATCTTTAAAAAATAAAAGCTTATTATTTGGCCTAATCTTAAAATATTTAGGATTCAGCTTGATAATTTTTAAAATCTTTTCAGCATTCACAAGATTTTCTCTAAATGAAATTATAACCCCTCTAACTCCTAAATCAATTTTTTTTATATTTGCTATTTTACATAAATTTTTAACTTTAATAATTATAGATAGGTTAACTAATTCATTTGGTAATTTTCCAAATCTATCCTCTAATTCATCAAAGATTAATTTTAGTTTTTTTAAATCATATGTATTGGAAATTCTTCTATAAAAACTTAGTCTAATATCGACTTCTTTTATATAATCGTCAGGAATTAAGGTAGGTAAACCTAGATTAATTTGAGGTGACCAATCCGAATAATTACTTTTAATATTTTTTAAATCGTCAATTGAGTCTTTTATTAACTTCTGATAAAGTTCGAAACCAACCTCCTTTACATGACCTGATTGTTCTGAACCAAGAATGTTACCTGATCCCCTTAAATCTAAGTCGTAACTTGCTAATTGAAAACCCGCTCCTAAATTTTCTAGGTTATTAATGATTTCTAATCTCTTTTTGGCTTTTTCTGTTATTTTTTTTTCTTCATCAATTATAAAGAAGGCAAAAGATTGTTTGTCTGACCGCCCTACACGACCTCTTATTTGATAAATCTGGGATAAACCAAAAAAGTTGGGTTTTTCAACAATTATTGTATTTGCATTTGGTATATCAATCCCAGATTCGATTATTGATGTTGAAATTAAAATATCAATTTTTTTTTTGGAAAAATCTTCGTAAACTAAATTTAGTTTGTCTCCACCAAGTCTTCCGTGAGCGACCCCAATATTATATTTAGGTACAAGCAAAGATAATTTTTTTTTAATTTGTTCAATTTCTCTTATTCTTGGAGTAATATAGAACAATTGGCCATTTCTATCCATCTCATTAGTTATTGCGTTTCTGATGGTTAATTTATCATATCTAGTTAAAAATGTTTTAATTGGAATCCTATTTATTGGTGGAGTTGTTATTAAACTAATATCTTTTATCCCTAAAACTGAAAACTGAAGAGTCCTAGGAATGGGAGTTGCTGTTAAGGTTAGAATATGAATATTCGATTTAAATTTTTTTATTTTTTCTTTTTGTTCGACTCCAAAACTTTGTTCTTCATCAATTACTAAAAGTCCCAGGTTTTTAAATTCGATATCATCACTCAATAAAGCATGAGTACCTATAATTATAATATTTTGTTGACTTTTTAATTTTGAGATAATTTTTAATCTCTCTTCATTATTTTCAAATCTAGAGAGTTTTTCAATCGACACGTTAAAATTCTTAAATCTATTTGAAAAGTTTTTGTAATGTTGACGGACTAAAAGAGTTGTGGGACAAATTAAAGCAACTTGAAACCCACAATTTACGACGATAAAAGATGCTCTCATTGCTACCTCAGTTTTCCCAAAGCCAACATCTCCACAGATTAATCTATCCATTGGTTTTCCAGAGGATAAATCACATTCAATATCTTTAATGGCTTTTAACTGGTCAGAGGTCTCAGCAAATTCAAATTCGCTTGAAAAGGAGGTATAATTTTCAGAATTTACAAACATTTTAATCCCCATTTTAAGAGATCTTTCCGCAGCAATTTTCAATAAATCATTTGCAATAATCTTAATTTTTTTCTTTATTCCTGCTTTTCTTAATTGCCAGCTTTTGGAGCCTAGTCTATCCAAAGACACTCTAAGATTTTCATTGCCATATTTTGTAATTAAATCCAAGTTTTCAACAGGTATAAAAATTTTATCACCTCCACTGTATTCAACTTCTATGCATTCGTGTTTTTGATCATATAATTTTAAATTCTTCAGCCCTATGAATTTTCCAATACCATGTTCAGAGTGAACAACAAAATCATTTTCTTTAAAATTTGAGATTTCCAGTAATATATTTTCCGCGTTTATTTTTCTTTTTGTAGATTTATAAGTTGTAATTCCAAAAATATCCTGATCGCTCAAAAAAATATACCTAGATCCATCATTATTTTTAATTACAAAGCTTTGTTTAAGATCTTGTTGAAATAAAAATACACTACTTTGATTTAAATTCTGAAGAGTATTAATTTCAAGAAAGTTTATATTTTTTTTAAAAGCTTTCTTTAACTTTAATCGTGAAGAGTTATTTTTATAAGTAAATATTATCAAATCTTTTTTACTGTTCTTAATTAAATTCATCACCTTCTCAATAATATTCTCAGATTTAAAACTACTAAAAATTGAGAAGTTGGTTGAGAAAGTGGAAAATTTCATTGATGATCCGTAATTCTGAAGATTTGAGATAAATTTTACTCTTTTTGATGAAAGTTTCTCTCTAATTTCTTTTGATCTATTCATAATTTTTGAAATTGGATAAAAATTAACATAATCTGACTTCAAAAACGATTCTTCTACTTTTTCCTCCTCCAAAACTAAATTATTCCAAATATTATTGTTACAAATAAATACAAAATTATCTAAATAATCTATTATGCAATTAAGTTTATCGTAGAAAAATGAGTAGAAATTATGCATACCTGATACGGGTATATTATTAGATATTGAATCATAAAAGTTACTCTTTTTCTTAATCCCTTTATTTCTAAAGTTTATTCTAAATTTTTCTATATTTAATGAATCTAGGAAAAATTCATTAGCAGGTAAAATATACGATTTTTCAATTTTTTTTTTTGTTAATTGTGAGGTAGCGTCAAAGACTCTTATTGATTCTAAATATTCACCGAAAAAATCAATCCTTAAAGGAAAATTCAAATTAGATGGAAAAACATCAAGTAAACTACCTCTAACTGAATACTCATTATGCTGTCTTACAGAATCAACAATTGAGTAATTATTACTATTTAAAAAATTCAGAATAATGTTACGATTAATACCGCGATTTTTTTCAATTAATATATATTTTTTTATTAAAAAAGATTTTGGAATGCATTTCATAATAATAGATTGTTCACTTGTAAGACAAATCACTTTATCAAACCTCATAATTGCCAATTTGCAAAGAGTATTAATTCTTGTATTAAGAATATTGTTTGTTGGACTGATATCTGTAAATAAGAGCGAATCTAAAGCAGGAAAGTTAAAAACTTTTATTCTACTATCAATACAATTGATAGAGTTTTTTAGTTTTTCTAATTCCTTATCATTTTTGCAAATATAAGTAATTTTTTTATATAAATTAGTTTGTCCAACAAGAAACAATGGCACAGAATCATCGGTCAGATAGAAACTTTTTTTTTTTAAAGAATCTTCTAAATTTTTAAACATTTATATTTTTTTTAAACTTCTTAGTCTACGAAAGGTTTTGTTATCAAGATTACCTGGAGCACTTTTAGGGTACATTAAAAAATTTAAAAGTTCCCAGTCAGGAATTTTCAATAATTCATTTAACTCTTCTAAATCATCAAGATCTAGCAGATTAGAATATCTATCTGTGAACTTTTCAAAGATTATATCTAGTTCTCTGATACCTCTATACTTTGATCTGTAAAGAATTTTTTTTTTTTTTTTTTCGAAGTCACTTTGCATTTTATAAAGATAATGTAATTTCTAATTATGTCTATAAACTTATATTAAAGTATGTCAGAAAGTGCAAAATACAATAAGACAATAGATAGTCTAGAATTTGCTAGCAAAGCTCTAAAAAACCGATTAACAACTTTTTTTGGTAAACGAATAATTGATTACCTACTTATCTATCCGAGCAATATCGATTTTAAAAATTATTTAAATAGGGCGATAGTGACAGAGGATTTAAAAAAAAAAATTACAGTTGATATTTATGTAATAAACATAAGAAATGGTTTTTTCAAATCACCATCGATCATAAACTGCGAAAATAAGTTTAAACAAAAAATAAAAATAATTTATTTTAATATTTCAAAAAAATTCATAAATGATCGATATAAACCCGGAAGACTTTTGAGAATAACTGGTAATCTAAACGAATATAAAGGTAATTTTCAAATTACACATCCAACCTCAATATTAGATTTCTCACAATGTAAAAATTTTTTGGAATTTGAGCCAAATTATAATTTAAAAAAGACGACTATTAGACAAAAACAATTTTTAGATTTGATAAAAAAGACTCTTGGTTTTTTAAAGGATTTAGAGATAGAGGAGTGGATTCTCAAAAAGTTTTTGGTAAAATACCAATGGTTAAGTTTTCACAGAAGTTTAGAATCAGTACATAATCCTAAAACATATAAATTAACGGATCTTGAAAAATACAGAAAGAGATTGGCTTTTGATGAAATATTGTCAAATTTACTCGTGATTACATCAATTAAAAAGAATATTTCTAATTCCTCAAAATTATATTGTATTAAAAAAAATTCTTTATCACTCAAGATAATTAATAGTTTAGATTTTGAACTTACAATTGATCAGAATTTAGTTTACGAAGAAATTACTAAAGATCTTAAAAAAAAAGATTCAATGTTTCGTTTATTACAAGGAGATGTGGGTTCAGGAAAAACAATTCTAGCACTCTTGGCAATAGCTGATATTTTAAATAATGGCTACCAGGCAGCAGTTATGGTACCTAGCGAAATTTTAGCAAATCAACATTTTTTTTATTTCAATAAGATATTAGAAGAATATGGTTTTAAAATTAGATTATTAACTGGCAAATTATCTTTGAATGAAAAAAAAAAAATCTATCATGATATTAAGAATAATAAAATAGATTTAATAATTGGCACACATGCTTTATTTAATAAAGAACTAGAGTTTTTTAATTTAGGTATAATAGTGATAGACGAACAACATAAATTTGGTGTTAATCAAAGAATCAATCTTCTAAATAAATCTGAAAATCCAAATGTATTGATTATGTCAGCAACACCTATACCTAGAAGCCTGACCTTTGTAATTTATGGAGAAGTCAATATTTCAATTATAAGACAAAAACCTAAAAACAGAAAAAAAACAGTGACATCCATAATTAACAAAAAAAAAATAGAGGAACTAATCCAAGGAATAAAAAGATTATTAGATAAAAACGAAAAAGTATTTTGGGTTTTGCCTGAAATCGGCATTGATGAAGAAAGAATTAATCAAGCATCAGTTGTTAAACGGTATGAACATTTAGTTAAGATATTTAAGGATAAAGTTTCTTTTATTCACGGTAAAATGAAGAAAGAAGAAATTAATATAAATATAAATAAATTTAGAAATGATGAAATTATGATTCTCGTTTCGACAACATTAATCGAAGTTGGAATTGATATTCCTGCCGCCACCACAATAGTTATTGAACAAGCAAATAAATTTGGATTAGCACAATTACATCAGCTACGAGGTAGAGTTGGAAGAAATGATCTAAATTCAAATTGTATTTTATTTCATAGTGACGAAATGAGTGAAAATGGGAGAAAAAGACTTGAGATAATGAGAATGTCTGATGATGGTTTTTTTATAGCAGAAAAGGATCTCGAATTGAGAGGTGGAGGTGATATTTTTGGCACTAAACAAACAGGGTTACCTTCATGGAGATTTTTTAATCCTTATAAAGATATGAACTTAATCGAAGAGGTAAAGGAAAATTTGCACACATTATCCTCTAGGGAAAGTAAAAATTTAATTTCAATTTTTTTTAATAGAGAGAAATTTAACAATTATTTTTCTGGATAATTTTTTCCAGAAATAATACCCGCGGAAACTACTGTCCTGATCGCATCATCAACTTTTAAATTTAGATATTTTAAATCTTTTTCGGGAACTAATAGAAGAAAGCCTGAAGTGGGATTAGGAGTGGTGGGCACAAAAACATTAATCATTTTGGATTTAAATTTACTTTTCATTTCTCCTTTTACTTCCCCTGTAGTAAATCCAATTACCCAAACACCTTTCCTGGGATATTCCAACAAAACAGCCTTTCTAAAAGCATTAGACTTACTGCTCAAAACTGTTTCTAATATTTGTTTAATTGTATTATAAAAAAATTTTATAAAAGGTGTATTTTGAAATATTACCTCGGTTTTATTTACTATCCATCGTCCAAAAAAATTGGCTGTAATAAAACCAATTAAAATCAAGAAAGAGACTAATACTAACAGTCCTATTCCTGGTACCTCTCGTGGAAGATATGAATTTGGGTTATATTTATCAGGTATTAGAGGTGTTACAATATTATCAAACGCGTTAACCAGTGTAAGAACTATCCAGAAAGTAATTACAACAGGGGCTGTAATCAAGATTCCTGTAAAAAAATAACTTCTTAACCTTGTTGATAAAGATTTTGTTCCCGGCTTATTGCTTAAATTTTCCATACTCTCGTGGTACGCCGGATGAGGCTCGAACTCATGACAGCTCCCTTAAAAGGGGAGTGCTCTACCAACTGAGCTACCGGCGCACAATTAAAGGATATAAACCAACACAACACAATAAACAACAAAAAAATTATTTTTGTACTCTTATTGTTACGATTTTAGTTGGGTTTGTTAACACCTGACCGTTCTGACCCTTGCCGGCCGGAATTCGATCTATTAAATGCATACCCTCTATAACTTTACCCCAAACTGTGTATTTGCCATCAAGACTAGGAACACTATCATAACATATAAAAAATTGGCTATCCGCGGAATCCGGATCTCTAGCTCGGGCCATCGAGACAATACCTCTTTCGTGGTTAACATCATTAAATTCTGCTTTGATATTTTTTCCACTTCCCCCCGTGCCATTTCCTGAGGGGTCACCTCCTTGTGCCATAAAACCCTTAATGACTCTATGAAATGTTAGTCCATCATAAAAACCTTCATTTGCAAGTTCAATAATTCTTTTAACAGTGTTAGGAGCCTTGTTTGGATATGTTTCAATTTTTACTAAACCATTCTCAAGAACTAATAACAACTTAGGATGATTTTGAGATACTAAAAGTCCAGGTATCAAAATAAAGAAAAATAATAAAAATAAATAGAGTTTTTTAAGTATAGTTTTCATACTTTTTATTTTTAAGTTTTTTTTTAAAATTTTCAACAACATTTTTCGGAACAAATGGCTTTATATTGCCCCTATGCAGTGCAACTTCTTTCACAAATCTCGCTGATGTTAATTGAAGGTTTTCAGATGCCATTAAAAACAAGGTTTCAATTTCTGGGCTCAACTTTGAATTCATTCCAGCCATTTGGAATTCATATTCAAAGTCAGCCACTGCTCTTAAACCTCTAATAATGACCTGTGCATTAAATTTTTTTGCATGTTCAACTAGTAAATTATCAAAACCAATTACTTTAATTTCGCAGGAATTAATTTTTTTATCAACTAAAGAATCCTGAATCATTTGAATTCTTTCATTAATTGAAAACAATGGTTTTTTATGTAAATTTTCTGCTACACTAATTATCAATTTATCAGTTATATGAGATGCTCTAGATACTATATCGAGATGACCAAAAGTAACAGGATCGAAGGTTCCAGGGTAAATACCAACTAAAAATCTATTGTTCATCAGATTCTTCTAATTTTGCAACTGATACAACTTTTTCATCATCAGAAACATTAAATAAAGTAACTCCCTGAGTTTGTCTTCCTGCTTTTCTTACATCGTTAACAGGACATCTTATTAACTTTCCTTTATCTGTAATTAGCATTAAATGATCATTATCTTTTATTGGAAAAGACGCAACTACTTCGCTACCATTTCTTTTAGTCAGTTGCATGTTGGCTATTCCTAGTCCTCCACGTTTTGTTACCCTATACTCATATGCAGAACTTCTTTTTCCATATCCCTTATCAGTGATACTTAATATAAATTCTTCATTTTCTTTTAATTTCTCAAATTTTTCATTAGAAAGTGATGAGTCATCAAACTTATCCTCTTTTCTAAGTTGACTAGAGGCTTTAAGATAAGTATTCCTCTCATCAACTTCAAATTTAATATCTTTTAAAATTGCTAATGAAATCACATTATCACCTTTTTGTAATTTTATTCCCCTTACACCGATAGAGGTTCTACCTGAAAATAATCTTATGTCCTTAGCAATAAATCTTATACATTTACCTAATCTTGAAGATAAAAAAATACTCGAGTTTTCCTCGCATGTAATTACATTAACCAATTTATCATCATTGACTAATTTCATGGCTATCTTGCCATTAGCATTGATATTCTGAAAATCAGTAATTTTGTTTCTTCTTACATTGCCATTCGAAGTTGCAAAGATAATGTTATTCTTATTGTCTTGTAGATATGGCATAATTGTTGTAATTTTTTCTCCAGATTTTAGAGGAAGAAGATTAACTAATGCCTTTCCCCTTGAGGTTGGAGAACCAACTGGAAGTTTATAAGTTTTAAGTTTGTAAACTATACCTCTGGAAGAAAAAAAAAGAAGTGGTGTTAAAGAATTTGTCACAAATACTTCATTTACGAAATCTTCTTCACGAGTTGACATTCCTGCTCTACCTTTTCCGCCTCTTCTTTGAGCTCTATAAGTAGATTTAGGCACCCTTTTCACATAACCAGAATGAGTAACGGTAACAACCATATCTTCAGATGTGATTAAAGATTCATCATCTATTTCTTGTTCAGCCTCTGATATTTCTGTTTTTCTTAAACTATCTATTCTCTCTTTTACTCTTAATAGCTCTTCCTTGATAACATCATTCAATTTTTCAGCAGACCCTAAAATTTCCAGGTAAAGTTTAATTTTTCGATTACAATCTTCGAGTTCATCAGAAATCTTGTTTCTTTCCAAATTTGTTAGTTTACTTAATTTTAGCTCTAAAATATTTTTTGCTTGTTCTTCTGATAATTTGAACTCATTATTATCATTTAAAGGATGACTGGGGTCATTTATAATTTTAATGAGATTTATATTTTTACTAATTTTCCATGATTTTTTTAGGAGTTTTGATTTTGCTTCGTTAGTATCCTTTGAATCTCTTATCAAATTAATCATTTCATCGATGTTCTCAATTGCAATAACTAAGCCACATAAAATATGGGCTTTTTCTCTGGTTTTTTCCAAATGAAATTTTGTTCTTTTGAAAATAATCTGTTTTCTGAAGTCTATGAAATGTTTGATTGAAGATTTTAAAGATAATATCTGCGGAATTCCGTCTTTTAAGGCTAACAAGTTAATGCCAAATGAACTTTGTAGTGATGTAAATTTATATAATTGATTAATTATGACTTCAGATTGAATATTCTTTTTCAAATCCAATACAATTCTGACTCCTTCTCTATTGGATTCGTCTCTTAAATCTGAAATTCCTTCAATTGTCTTTTCTTTTGCAACTCTTGCAATACTTTCAATAAGCTGGGATTTTTTTACTGAATATGGTATTTCACTAATAATTATCGATTCTCGAGATTTTTGATTTTCAACTGAAACTTTTCCTCTAATTATAATAGAACCTTTACCGGTATTATATGCTTGCTTTATACCACTTTTACCAAGAATTATTCCGCCAGTCGGAAAATCTGGACCATTAACAAACTGCATTAAATCGTTACTGGAAGCATGCGAATTATCTACAAAATAGCAACATGCATCAATTATTTCATTTGGACAATGAGGCGGAATTTTTGTCGCCATACCAACGGCTATACCCTCAGAGCCGTTAATTAATAAATTCGGAAACTCAGCAGGTAAAAGTTCGGGTTCCATTGAGGTTCCATCATAATTATCTCTGAATTCTACTGTTTTAAAACCTATATCGTTTGTTAAAAATGAGGAGGCTTCCGAGAGTTTTGCTTCAGTATATCTCATTGCTGCTGCAGAATCACCATCCATAGAGCCAAAATTTCCCTGTCCATTTATAAGAGGAACCCTCATACTAAAATCTTGGGCTAACCTTACCATTGCATCGTAAATTGCTGAATCACCATGAGGATGATATTTACCCATTACATCACCAACAATTCTGGCTGATTTTCTAGTGGGCTTTGAATAAATATAACCAGATTCATTCATAGAGTAAATAATTCTCCTATGAACAGGTTTTAAACCATCACAAACATCTGGCAAGGCTCTTGAAACAATTACGCTCATTGCGTAATCAAGAAAAGAGCTCTTCATTTCCTTTTCTATATCAATTAAATCTATATTTTTATTTCCAGAGAAATCCTCTGGTATATTGTCATCAATCATAAAATATTAAAACGGGATCTCGTCATCAATAATTGGGTTACTATCAGGCTGCTGAACTCTATCATCACCAATCGCCGTTTTGGGAGAATCTTCAACAAAATTATTTGAATTTTTACTATCAAGCATCACGAGTGTGGAATTAAAGTTTTGCATTACTATTTCAGTTGTAAATTTCTCAACTCCTGCCTGATCTGAGAATCTTCGTGTTTGTAACTGGCCCTCAACGTATACCTTAGATCCTTTTTTAAGATACTTTTCAGCAATTTCTGCAAGACCTACAGAGAAAATAACAACTCTATGCCACTCAGTTTTATCTTTTTTTTCTCCAGTTTCCCTATCTTTCCAGGATTCTGAGGTAGCAAGCGATAATCTAACGATTTTTTTATTATCTTGAGACATCCGTACCTCAGGATCGTTACCTAAATTACCAACCAATATTACCTTATTAACTGAACCAACCATTTTTTTCTTTATCTATTCTAACATCAAATTATATTAATAACATACCATATATAAATATTCTTAATAAATTTAATGAAAAAAAGTGAAAAAGAGTCAGAATTAATCCATATAGTAGGAGCTAGACAACATAATCTTAAAAATATAAGTCTAAAAATTCCCAGAAACAAATTAGTAGTAATTACAGGGCTATCTGGCTCAGGAAAGTCTTCACTCGCATTCGACACAATTTACGCTGAGGGCCAAAGAAGGTATGTTGAAAGTTTATCATCATATGCAAGACAATTCCTAGATATGATGGAAAAACCAGATGTAGATCTGATTGAAGGTTTATCACCAGCAATTTCTATAGAACAGAAAACAACATCCAAAAATCCGAGATCAACTGTTGGAACTATTACAGAAATATATGACTACTTGAGACTACTTTTTGCCAGAGTTGGTATTCCGTATTCACCAAGAACTGGAGAAGAAATTAAGTCTCAATCAGTAAGTGAAATTGTGGACGCAATTTTTACAATGAAAAAGCAAACTAAATTTTTGTTATTATCACCCATAGTAAATAATAGAAAAGGAGAGTTTCGGAAAGAATTATCAGATTATCAAAAAAAAGGATTTATTAGATTTAAAATTGATGGAGAAATTTTTACCTCTGATTCATTGCCGGCTTTAAACAAGAATAAAAAACATACGATTCAGATAGTAGTTGATAGGCTGGAGGTGTTAGATAAGTTAAAAGTTAGAATTTCTGAATCAGTAGAAACAGCTTTAAATATTTCAGATGGATTAATTTATATTGAAAATGTTGAGAATAATTCTGTTACAATTTTTTCATCCAAATTTGCATGCCCAATAACGGGTTTTTCAATTGAAGAAATTGAACCTAGATTATTTTCTTTTAATAGTCCAAATGGTGCATGCGCTGAATGTGATGGACTAGGATATAAAGAAATGTTTGATAAAGAGCTTGTAATTGGTGATCCAGGATTGTCTTTATCTGAGGGTGTTATCTTACCCTGGAATAAAAAAAATAATATGTTTTATGAAAAATTAATAGACGATGTTTCTAGTCATCTTGGTGTAAATAAAAATGTTAAGTGGAAAGATATTACTGAAGAACAAAAAACAAAAATCATTTTTGGTGATGGTAAAACAATGAGTTATAGTTTTTCATATTTCAGTGGAAAGAAACATGTAAGGAATTATGATGGTGTGATTGGTTTTTTAAATAAAAAACTACAAAGATCTGATCTTTGGCAAAGAGAAGAACTTTCAAAATACCTGAATAGATTCACATGTGAAGTTTGCCATGGCTCAAGATTAAGAGAACAAGCAATGGCTATAAAAATTGATAAAAAAACAATCTTTGATGTTGCAAAACTCTCCATAAAAGAATCTTTAAATTGGTTTAGGGAACTTGAGTCTAAGCTTAAGGGCAATAAAAAGCAAATATCTGAGAAGATAATCAAAGAAATACAAAATAGACTAGAATTCCTTGAAAATGTTGGGCTAGATTATCTAACACTCTCTAGAAGCTCAACTACCTTATCTGGAGGAGAAAACCAAAGAATAAGATTAGCATCTCAAATAGGCTCTGGTTTGACAGGAGTCTTATATGTACTTGATGAACCTTCTATTGGATTGCATCAAAAAGATAATAGTAAATTAATTAAAACACTGCTTAGGCTTAGAGATCTAGGTAATAGCGTTATAGTAGTCGAACATGATGAGGAAACAATTATGGCGGCAGACTATTTGATTGATATTGGCATAGGTGCCGGAATCAAAGGTGGAGAAATTGTTGCTATAGGGAAACCCAACGAAGTAAAAAAAAATAAAAAAAGTATTACAGGTGCATATTTAGCAAAAAAGCTATTTATTGAGTCAAAAACAAATTCTGAATTTTATGAGCCAAAAAACTTCATAACCGTAAAAGGCGCAAAAGGGAACAATCTGAAAAATATTGATGTTAAATTCCCCTTAAATTCTTTTATTTCTGTTACTGGTGTTTCTGGTGGAGGAAAATCTTCTCTTGTTATTGAAACACTCTACAAATCCCTTGCAAAAATAATTAATAAATCAAAAGAAAACCCTCTTGAGCATCAAGAAATCCTGGGTTTTTCCTTTGTAGATAAAATAATAAAAATCGATCAAAGTCCGATTGGAAGAACCCCACGATCCAACCCTGCAACATATACCGGTTGTTTTACATTTATTAGAGATTGGTTTTCGCAACTACCAGAATCTAGAGTAAGAGGTTACAAACCTGGCAGATTTTCCTTCAATGTTAAGGGGGGAAGATGTGAAAACTGCAAAGGAGACGGAGTGATAAGAATTGAAATGCATTTTTTAGCTGATATGTATGTTAAGTGCGATCAATGCAAAGGTAATAGATTTAACAGAGAAACTTTGGAAGTAAAGTTTAGGGGGAAAAATATCTCAGACGTCTTAAATTTTACAGTTAATGAGGCCCTTGATTTTTTTAAAGCAATACCATCCATTTCATCAAAACTCAAAACCTTAAATGAGGTTGGCCTTGATTACATAAAGGTAGGTCAGTCAGCTACTACTTTGTCCGGAGGAGAAGCGCAAAGAATTAAACTTTCCAAAGAGCTATCTAAAAGATCAACTGGTAAAACTCTATATATACTTGACGAACCAACAACTGGACTCCACACACATGATGTTAAAAAGTTACTTGAAGTACTTCATAAACTTGTTAGAAAAGGGAATACTGTTGTAGTAATTGAACATAATCTTGATGTAATTAAAACTTCAGATTGGATAATTGATCTTGGCCCTCAAGGAGGAGCTGAAGGTGGTAAACTTTTATTTGAAGGTAATTTAAAAGAATTTATCAGGTTGCGATCTAACTCTACTGCTGATTTTTTAAGAAAAATAATTTAGTTTTATTGTACCTTTTCATAGTAGAAAGATTATAAAATTTTCTCTACGGATATTTGACTATTTAAATTTGAATACTCACTATTTATATCTAAATTTGTTAATACAATATCTTACCAAAAATTCAATTTTATTAATATTTGTAAATTTGTGAACAAATATCTCTAGGAAAGTTCTCTCGAAAATATTAGTTTCTTTTTGACAATCATTAAATTCCTGTCTAATTTCTCTCATTAATTCGGAAGAGATCGAGGAAATTTTTGATTTATAAATAAAAAAACAAAATAAAAAAAGAATACTAGTTTTTAGAAAGTCAGTTTCAAAATAATGATCATAGATTTCATGAATATCTTGAAAATTTTTTCTCCATTGTTTCGTTATATTTTTTTCGTAGTCAAATTTTGAATAAATTACAACTAGATCAATTAAAAGATAAATTTTTCTATTCTCAAATCTTAAAATATTATTTATTAAAAAATGATTTGATTTCTTTTTTTTTAACTCTTCAATAAACCACTGGTATCTAATTTTTTTAAGAATTGGGTCAGAAATTGATAAAAAAATTTTTGTCAATTCTGCCTCTAGAAGAAAAAAAAGAATAGTTTGATCATTAATTTTCCTTCCTTGGCTCGATAGTTGAAAATATCTGAAATAGTTTTTTTTTTTTAATTCCTGAATAAACATTTAAATAAAATTTTGTTATATTAAATATAATATAACAAGAAATAAATCGCAAAGGACCAAAGATATGTTTTTCAAAATCTTTAATAATTATGACAAATTTAAAAAACTCCCAATTGCTAAAGCTCACTGTGATATTCCATGCAAGATATACGATCCAATGATTGCTCAGGTAGCAGTTTTAACAATGATCAGAACCGTTGATCTTTTAAATGAATTAGTTGATAAAAATGAACAAGACCTCACTAATAGAGCTCAATTTTCTCGATTAGTATCTCAAAAAGAAGAACATGGTATAAAGGTAAAAGATGAAATCAGAGTTATATGGGGAGATTACTTTAAAGAACCACAGTTCAGTAAATATCCGGAAATTCACGAGTTAACTCATAATATTATGCTTACTGCCTCAAAGGCGAAACAAACTGTAGATAAAAAAACTACACTAGATCTCCTAGATTATGTAAACAGATTTGCAGAAATATTCTGGTCAACAAAAGATATCAAAACTTATAGAGCTAAATGTCCTTATCCTCCATCTCTTGAAGTTATTTATCCTGATTTAAAAAGTTAAGCTCGGTAAGATGTTTGGTATAGGGATTTTTAAGATTGAGGGAAAAAGTATGTTACCAAAAATAACTGATGGATCTTATGTTCTGGTTAAGAAAAATAGCACAATAAACTTATCAATTAAAAAAAATACAATAATGATCATTTACCATAAGATTTATGGAAATCTAATCAAAAAGTTTGATTATATTGATAAAACAAATAATTTTTGGTTCAAGGGTATTTCTAATGAAAGTATCTCAGGTGATGAAATAGGCCCAATTTCTAGAGAAAATATTTTAGGTAAGGTGATTTTTGTTTTAAATAAGAAATCTTAAAGTTTAATTTTTAATAAGTTTAAATCCAAAAAATGCAATGAGCGGACTAGCTATAAAAATAGAAGAATAAGTACCTATCAATACCCCCCAAATCATTGATGAAACAAAACCAGCAATAACATCACCACCAAGTGTTAATAAAGCTATTAACGCAATTAGAGTTGTAACTGAAGTCATTATGGTACGTGAAAGGGTTGCATTAATAGAAACATTTAACAATTGCTTGAAACTAGTATTTTGTTTTTTTACTAAATTTTCTCTTATTCTATCAAAAACAACAACAGTGTCATTTATTGAGTAGCCAGCTATCGTAAGCATGGCAGCAATTGAAGAAAGGTTAAATTCGATTTGAGTTAGAGAAAAAAAGCCAATAGTAGATATTATATCATGAAATAATGCAATTACAGCTGCTAAACCAAACTGCCAACCTGAAAATCTAAACCATATATATGCAAACATTGCTAGAAGTGAAAATATTATAGCTTTAATACCCATAACTTTCAACTCATTACCCACCTTCGGTCCCACATACTCAATTCTTCTATAATCTGCACTAGGAGGTAGTTCAACTTTTATTTTTTTAATAGCTTCCATTTGTTTGGTCTGATCACCTGGTTGTTTTTCAATTCTTATAAGAAGATTTTCTGCAACTCCAAATTCCTGAATTTCATAATTTCCAAGAGATAAATCTGCAAGATCATTCCGAATCTGATTGATATCAGGAGTATTTTCAAATTTTACATCAATCATAATACCTCCTTTAAAATCAATACCGAAATTTAAATTCTTAGTAACTGTATATACGATGGAAAAGGTTATTAAAATAAATGAGAATATAAAAGCTATCTTTCTCATTGAAAAGAAGTCCACATTGAAGTTACTGGCAATCCTAAAAAAAGAGAAACTCATAATGCTATTTTTTCTGGTTTAATCATAAAGTTATTTTTTCTGGTTTTACTTGTTTCATCCAAAAAACAATCATTAATTTTGTAAGCAATAATGCAGAAAACATAGAAGATAAAATCCCAATAGAGAGTGTAACTGCAAACCCTTTTATCGGACCGGATCCATAATTGAATAAGAGAATTGCTGCAATTAGGGTAGTTAAATTGGCATCAATGATGGTCTTAAATGCTTGTTTGTAACCAAGATCTATGGAATTAAGAGAACTTCTGCCCGAATTCAACTCCTCTTTTATACGTTCAAACACTAGCACATTTGCATCAACAGCCATCCCTACAGTTAAAACAATACCTGCAATGCCTGGCATAGTAAGAGTCCCTTCAATTAAACTTAAAATCGAAACAATAATTAGAAGATTAAATATCATAGCAATATCTGCAAAAAGGCCAAAAATTCTATATCTTATAAACATGAATAATATAACAAGAATGAAACCTAAGCTTAGTGCTTTTTTACCGGATTCAATGGAATCAAGACCAAGACTTGGTCCTACTGAACGTTCTTCAATAATTTTTATTGGCGCAGGCAAGGAACCTGCTCTTAAAAGAACAGCTAGATCATTCGCACTTTCAGGTGTAAAGTTACCAGTTATATTACCTTGACCACCTGTGATTGGTTCGCGTATTTGAGGTGCACTTATAACCTTATTATCAAGTAAAATTGCAAGCCTTTGATAAGTATTATCTGTAGTAATTTTCGCAAATTTTTTGGCTCCTTTTTTATCTAATTCAAATGCAACAACATATTTTCCAGATTGAGGATCAACCGTGGCCGTGGCATTCCTTAACCTTTCACCAGTTAGTAATACCCTTTTTTTTACAACAAATTCTTTCTCGTAAGCTACAGGGTTCACATTTTGTGCTTTAAAGGTTCCGGGTGGTAATTTACCTCTTTGATTTGCAAGCTCAACTGTCGTTGGATCTAATAAATGTAAGTTTAGCTTTGCGGTTTGACCAATTAATGCCTTTATCCTACCGGGATCTTTGATTCCAGGAAGTTGAACCACAATTCTTTTTTCTCCCTGCTTTTGTATATTAGGTTCTTTGGTACCAGATTCGTCAACTCTTTTTCTTATTACTTCGATTGATTGCTCAACTGCCTGATTTCTATATTCATCAATTTGTTCATCTATGAATATAAAATCTAACTTGCCATCATTATCATCATCAATTTTTATATTTCTACCTAATTCTTTATTTAATATATCCTTTGCTTGTGGGAGATTTTGTATATCTCTAATGGTAACTGTTGCTCCAATACCTCTCGAACCTAATTGAAAATATTTTATTTTTTCTTTTCTTAAGACTCCCCTGATTTCATCAACCAAATCATTTGATTTTTCCCTCAATACATCATTTACACCAACTTCTAATAAAAGATGAGACCCACCCTGTAAATCAAGTCCGAGATTGAATTGTTTTTTAGGAAAAAATTTAGGCAAAGCTGTAATCTCACTCTTACCGTAAAAATTAGGAACTACGAAAATAACACTAAAAATGCATATTGATAGTACAAAAATAATTTTCCATTTACTAAAATTTAGCATTACTTCTTTCTTAGAACATCTGCGACAGTCGATCGAAGTATCTTTATGTCAACTTTATTTGAGATTTCAACTGTTAGCTCTGTTTGTTCAGCCTTTATAACCTTACCAATTATCCCCCCTCCGGTAAGAATTTTATCCCCCCTTTTAATCGACTCTAAGAGAGCCTTGTGCTCTTTAGCTTTTTTTTGTTGAGGTCTAATTAATAGAAAATAAAAAATTATAAAAATAAGTATCAATGGCATAAAAGAAGCAATCATTGATGGTTGTTGGGAAGCTGCTGATTGAGCAAATGCAAAGTTTAACATAAAAAATATCCTTTTTTTGTATTTTTTACTAATTTAATGGTAAAAATTTAACATAAAATAGTTTAATAGTATTGCAAGTAAAATTTAAATGATTGAATTAAAATTTTTAAATGAAGAGTATTTATTTTTTATATCAACATCGAAAGAAATTGTTGGTTTAGAGCCATTAATAGATGATTGTAGTTTAAATAACCTTCTTTTTATTGATGAGCAAAAAGATAAGCTAATTAAAAACACTATTTCGTTCTTAAATAACAAGCAATTTAATCATGTGTTTCTTTGGGGTGAAAAAGGAATGGGGAAGTCTTCACTGGTTAAAAGTGCAGTGGAATTTGTAAAAAGAAAGGAAAAACAAGAAGTCTTATTTTTAGAAATCTTATTTAATGATTTGATCTTTTTACCTGAAATAATGTATAGACTATCTCCATTAAAAAAAAAAATTATTATATTCATCGATGATATTACATTATCATCCAAAACTTCTGAGTTTTCTATTTTGAAAGTAATACTTCAAGGAAGTATCCTGAGTAGTAACAAAAATATTGCATTTTATGTGACCTCAAATCTGAGAAATTTAACCAATCCGTTTTCTAATAAGAATTTAAATGATCTAGAAATTAAAGACAAAACGTCGAGTATATCATCTCTAGCTGAAAGGTTTGGACTTAAACTAGGATTCCATAAGTGTAGTAAAAAGGAATATTTAGAAATTGTTAAACTTTATTTCAAAAAATATAATTTGGAGTATTCAGATAAAAATATAAATGAAGCACTATCATGGTCAATAAGAAAGGGGGGTTTTTCTGGCAGAATAGCAGAACAATTTACAATAAATATTGTCACAAAAATCTATTCGTAAATGATTATTTTTTCATCTTTGTACTTATAGTTTAAACTCTCTCTAATCATAGTTTCCTGCAAATCAAAATTATCTTTTTTAAATTCATCATGTACAAACTTAATTTTTTCAAACTCGTTTGTTAATTTTGAAAAAATTAATTCAACATTCTTAAGTTTTTCAAAGTTTGTTTTTAATAAAAAAATATTTTTTCCGCCTAAAAGAATATTTAGAATTATTAAAATTGAAAATGTGATTAAAAAAATTCTTATTATTACTATTTTATTTAAGTATTTTTTCATAAAAATCTTTTGAAAGGTCTTAGTCCGGCAAAATCAATTTTGTGTGCCGCAGATTCTTCAATTCTCAAAAGCTGATTGTATTTTGCCACTCTTTCAGATCTACTTAAAGAACCAGTTTTTATTTGTCCAGCTAATGTACCAACAGCTAAATCAGAAATGAAAGTATCTTCAGTTTCCCCTGATCTGTGAGATATAACAGTATTAAAGTTATTTTTTTTGGCTTCATTAATTGTATTCATGGTTTCCGTCAGTGTTCCTATTTGGTTCAATTTGATAAGGATTGAGTTGCCGCACTTCTTCTCAATACCCTTATTTAGTCTTTTAATATTAGTTACAAAAAGATCATCTCCAACTAACTGACATTTCTCCCCAAAAAGATTTGTTAACTCCTCCCATCCATCCCAATCATTTTCAGATAGGCCATCTTCAATAGAAATAATAGGATAATTACCAATCAAATTCTCGTAGTATTTCATCATTTCGGATGTATTCAAAGATAATTTTTCACCATCTAGATGATATTTTTTGTTGCTAAAAAATTCTGTTGACGCAACATCTAATCCAAGAAAAATATGTTTTCCGGCAGCATAATCAGATTTATCAATCGCTTTTAGTAGAAAATCTAAACATTCTCTATTAGATTTAAAGTCTGGTCCAAATCCACCTTCATCTCCAACAGAGGTAGAAAAACCTTTCTTATTTAATAAATTCCTTAAGTGATGAAAAATTTCCGAACCTGCTCGCAAAGATTCCTTAAAAGAATCAAATCCAGCAGGAACTATCATAAATTCCTGAAAGTCAAGTTGATTATTACAATGACATCCGCCATTCACAACGTTCATCATGGGAGTAGGAAGAAGTTGGTCAATTCCTCCTAAATAGCTATGTAATGGAATTTTTAAATGACTAGATGCAGTTTTTGCCACGGCTAAAGATACACCTAGTATTGAATTTGCCCCTATTCTAGATTTATTTTCAGTTCCATCTAATTCTACAAGAATCTTATCAATTAGTTTTTGATCTTTAATATTAAGACCAATTAAAGACTCTTTAATCTCAGTGTTAACAAAATTTATTGCTTCTAAAACTCCTTTACCCAAATACCTTTTTTTATTTTTGTCTCTAAGTTCATGAGCTTCATACGAACCTGTTGATGAACCGGATGGTACTGAAGCTCTTCCCGCAGAACCATCATCAAGCAATACTTCAACTTCAACTGTTGGTAAACCTCTACTGTCAAGAATCTCAATACTTTTAATTTGTAAAATATTTGACATAAATTATTAAACTATAGAATTTTTTGTTACCGCGTCAAACAATTTAATTTCATTTAAAACCTCTGAAAGCTTATCTAACGCAAGCATAGATGAACCATCAGATGGTGCTTTGGAGGGGTTTTCATGTGTTTCGATAAAGACTGAGGAAATTCCTACTGTTACAGCAGCCTTCGAGAGTATGGGTACAAACTCACTTTCACCACCAGAGATAGTTGACGCACCAGGCAGTTGAACTGAGTGTGTAGCATCAAAAATGACTGGGTAACCCAGTTTCTTAATTATCGATAATCCTCTTATATCCGTAATTAAGTTATTGTAACCAAACATTGTTCCTCTCTCAGTAATTAAAATATTTCTATTTCCAGTTGATTCAATTTTTGAAACTATATGTTCCATTTCATATGGTGACAAAAATTGACCTTTTTTCACATTAAGTGTTTTTCCTGTCTTTGCAGCAGAGATCAACAGATCCGTTTGTCTGCATAAGAAAGCCGGGATTTGGATAATATCCACGACTTCAGCAACTTTATCACATTGCCATGACTCATGGACATCTGTAAGAACAGGACACCCAAATTTATTTCTAATATTTTCTAATATTTTCAGACCCTCATCAATACCAATACCTCTACTACTCTTAATACTCGTTCTATTTGCCTTATCAAAAGAACTTTTATAAACAAAATTTACTCCAACTTCACTAGTTATTTTCATAATCTGTTCACAAATGCTATCTGCATGAGTTTGACTCTCAATTTGACAAGGGCCCAAAATTAATGTGATTGGAGAATTATTACTAAAAACCAAATCTTTGACTTTAACTTCTTGGTTCAGTCTAATCTTTGTCATGTAATCCCTTTATTTTTTAATAATGCTTTAACAAAAGAATTAAATAAAGGGTGAGGCAGAAACGGCGAGGACTTTAACTCAGGATGAAACTGAACTCCAATAAACCAGGGATGATCCTCAATTTCCAGAATTTCTGCAAGTTTACCATCAGGTGACATACCAGAAAAAATTACTCCGCTAGATTCTATTATATCTTTTAAATTATAATTAACCTCATATCTATGTCTGTGCCTTTCATCCACTTTTTTACACTTATAAATATTATAAATTTTAGAATTTTTTTTTAAAATTGATCTATAAGAACCCAATCGCATACTTCCTCCAAGATTTTCTCTATCTTGTTTATGTATCTGGGATTTTTCCACCCATTCATTCATAAACGTTATAACATTATTTTTTTTTTACTAAACTCTGATGATGTCGCGTTTTCATATCCATTTATGTTTCTTACTGACTCAATAACCGCTAACTGCATTCCAAAGCAGATTCCAAAAAAAGGTTTCTTTTTTTTCTTTGCATATGTGATAGAATTAATCTTTCCATCTACTCCTCTTTTTCCAAATCCACCAGGTACCAGTATACCATTAAATTTTGACAATATATCTTCACATAATATTTGATTTTTTAGTTTGACAGAATCTATCCAAGAAATATTAACATTTACTTTATTAATTACACCGCTATGAAAAATGGCTTCGTAAAGTGATTTATAGGATTCCGTTACGTTGTGATATTTGCCAACGATTGCGAGATTAACATCTTTTTTAATTTCTTCAGCTCTTTTCTTGAAATTTTTCCATACAGTTAAATTCAATTTTTTTGTTTTTTTAATGGCAAAGTGATCAAATATTCTTTCATCTATTTTTTCAGAATTTAATGTAATTGGAACCTCATAGATTGAGTTGACGTCAATTGCCATTATTACAGATTCTAGAGGAATATTGCAAAATAAAGAAATTTTTTTCTTTGAAGATATGTCAAATTTTTTTACAGTTCTGCATATCAAAATATCTGGCTGAATGCCGGAACTTAATAATTCCTTAACAGAATGTTGGGTGGGTTTAGTTTTAAATTCTTTGGCAGAATTTACAAAAGGGAGTAATGTAAGATGGATAAAACATGTGTTATTTCTTCCTAACTCATTTCTAAGTTGTCTTATGGCTTCTAGGAAAGGTAAACTTTCGATATCTCCAACAGTGCCTCCAATTTCGCAAATTACAAAATCCTCTTTATTTGTGTCTGCCCTTACAAAGTTTTTTATTTCTTCAGTAACATGAGGAATTACTTGAACTGTTGCTCCAAGATAGTCTCCTCTTCTCTCTTTTTTAAGAACCTCAGAATAGATTTTTCCGGTTGTAATACTATCACTTTTTTTTGATTTAATTCCAGTAAATCTTTCATAATGACCTAAATCCATATCTGTTTCAGCCCCATCATCAGTAACAAAAACCTCTCCATGTTGAGCAGGGTTCATTGTTCCTGGATCAATATTTAAATATGGATCGAGTTTTCTTACTCTAACTTTGAAGTTAGCTAACTGAAGTAAAGAAGCTATGGAGGAAGATGCAATACCTTTACCAAGAGATGATACAACGCCGCCCGTTATAAAAATATACTTTGTCATTAAACAAATATATTATTATCATTAATATTATTCAGTAGGAATATTTATCTCATTTTTATTTTCAACATCAAACTCTTCGGGTATCAAATCTAACCTATCAATAATTGTATCCTCTGAGGAATCCAGAATCGACTTTTTATTGTATGTCTTATTAGCCAGAAAAGCTAAGCCAAAACTTGTTAGAAAAAAACAAACTGCCAGAAAAGTTGTAGATTTAGTCAAGAAATTAGCAGTTCCTCTGCTAGACATGAAATCTCCGATACCACCACCAGATTGTCCTATCCCTAAACCTCCACCCTCGGATTTTTGTAATAACACAATAATCACAAGAAAAACACAAATTACCAAATGTACTGACAAAAGTATTGTAAACATAAAAATCTAAAAATATTTTTAAATAATAATAGATTTTCAAATTTTTTCAATCATTTCAGAAAATTCATACGGATTTAAACTTGCTCCTCCGATAAGAGCACCATTTATATTTTTAATTTTTAAAATCTCATTAAAGTTACCCTTATTCACGGAACCTCCGTAAAGAATTGTTATTTTAATTTCTTTTTTATTAAAAAAATCAAAAATATAATCTGATATCTCTGCTATTTCAGTAATTTTAGGTACAATACCTGTTCCAATTGACCAAATTGGCTCATAAGCAACAATAATTTCATTCAAATCCTTTGGTATACATTTTTTAAGTTGATTGTGTATAATCAATTTGTAATTTTTCTTTTTTCTTTCATTTAATGTTTCTCCAACGCATACAATGGGCTTAATATTTAATGAATTGGCTATTATAATTTTTTTCTTTACTACCTCATATTTTTCATTGTGGTGTTTTCTGCGTTCCGAATGTCCCAAAATAACATACTCACAATTAAAAAATTTTAACAGCTCACAACTGTTATCGCCTGTAAATGCTCCATGTAAATCATAATGACAATCTTGGGCACCTAATTTAATTTTACCTTTATCGAGTAGCTCACTAATTTTTGAAATTAATAAAAATTGAGGACATATAATTACTTTTATTGATTTAGAATCATATTTCACTTTTTTAATTATCTTAATGAAGGACGAAGATTCCTTAATTGATAAATTCATTTTCCAATTGGCAACAATAAAGATTTTTTTTTTCATTGGTTTTATGGTATTAATTTTTGAGTATTATTGTTATCTTAAATTAAATAAAGATTATGTTAAGTAAATTAAGAAATAGTTCTAAAAACTCTTTTGCTAAGATTATTTTAGGTTCTTTGTTGACTTTTTTAATTCTAAGTTTTGCTATATGGGGAACAGAAGATTTAGTTGGTATTGGAAAAAGAAAAACAACTGTTGCATCGGTTGGTCAATTAGATGTATCGGCGAGAGAATTTTTAAGTTTATATTCAAGACAAACTGAGGAAATCAGAAAGCTTCTTGGATCTTCATTAGATATCGAAAAAGGTAGGCAGTTTGGTTATGTTGATAGAGCACTGAGTTCTTTGATTAATAGGGCTCTCTTTAATAATCAGGCAATGGACTTGGGCTTGTCAGTAAGTGATATAAATGTAAGAGATAGGATTGTTAAAGATGATTCTTTTAAAGACGATTTAGGACAATTTAGTGAATTAATGTTTAGACAATTAATTTCTGAAAGTGGTTATTCGGAAGATAGCTATGTTGAAGGTACTAGACAAGACCTTGCAAGAGATCAAATGGTAGAAACGATAAGATCAAGCTTTATACTCCCGAAAATAATTTCAAATAGTATTGGCGAGTATAATTTAGAGGAACGTTCCGTGAATTATTTATCCATTCAATCAAAAGATCAAAAATTTAAAAAACCTTCTGAGGTAGAGGTCAGACAGTACTATGAAGATAATAAGGAAAACTTTAAAACAAATGAACTTAGAAATGTTGAAACACTTCTTTTAGACGCTAATAAGTTTGCTCAAAATACAACAGTGACAGATGATGAAATAAAATTACTTTATGAAGAAAGAAAAGAGGCATTAATTAAACCTGAAAGACGATACTTGAAGCAAATATTAGTATCAGATCATCTATTAGCAAAAGATATAATAAAAAGGCTCCAAAAAAATCCTAAAGATTTCTCAAAAGTTGCACAAAATATGGCTAGTATGAACGAAGAAGATATTGATTTAGGTTGGAATACAAAAGATGAGTTGCCTGAAGAAGTTGTAGATAAAGTTTTTTTATTGGAAAAAAAATCAATATCTCAACCAATAGAATCCTCTTTTGGCTTTCATATATTTGAGACGATTGATATCGAAGAAAGAAAAGAACTTTCTTATGATGATGTTGAAAAAAACTTTAGAAATGAGTTGTTATTGGAGAAAGGTAAAGATGTTGTATACGAACTCCAAGATGAAATTGAAGATTCTTTATCCGCTGGTGAAACTTTATTAGAAATTTCCGAAAAACTTGAAGTTAAATTGATTAGCGCAGATGCGATTGATTCAAAGGGAACAAATCAGGATGGGACAAAGAACAATGACTTTCAAGATCAAAGAATTCTGAGAGCTGTTTTTAACCAAAAGGAAAATGAGGAAGGTAATTTAATTGATATAGATGGAGATAATGGGCTTGCAGTTAGTATTGTAAAAAAAATATATAAACCAAAGATTATGACCTTTAATGATGCTAGATCACAGGTTGAAAAAACACTTATAAAAAAAGCTCAATATGAGAATACACTTCTAAAAGCAAAAAAAATAAAAGAAAAGATCAACAACGGGAACAAAATAGAACAGGTAGCAAAAGACTACAATTTAAAAATTAAAGGCGTAGCTCCATTTAATAGAGTTCAACCTGATACATCAGAATTACCGTTACCATTGGTCTCAAAAATTTTTCAAACAAAGATCAACAAAGCAGTTATTCATAGCATACTTGAAGACGAAGTAATCGTGGCAGAAGTAGCTCAAATAATTAATGCTTATGGCAATGATAAAGAAGGATTAATATCCTTTAATAAAAGAATCGAGGATGATATGAGTGTAGATCTTTTATCCCAATTTTCCGAAATTTTGAGAAAAAAATATAAAATTTCAATCAATGATGATGTAATAAATCAACTAAATTGAAATTAATTTTATGGATATTTTCAACCCTAATTTTCGTAGTTTTAAAAAAAACTATAACCTCTGCAAACCTCAACTGTTGTATACTGCTCTTTCTGCTGATTTGTATACTCCAGTTTCAACTTTGATGAAATTTCAAAAAGAAAAGCATGTATTTCTTTTTGAATCAGTTGAGAAAGGTAACCATAGAGGAAGATACTCCGCAATTGGAATAAGACCTGACCTAATATGGGAGTGTAAAAATAATGAAAGCTTTCTCAAACATATATACCAAAATAAGACAAACAAAGTAATTAAGGGCAAAATTTCCCCTATTCAAAGTCTGAAAAAACTATTTAAAAATAATAAATTCAAAATACCTGAAAATCTTCCACCAATGTCTTCCGGATTATTTGGATACTTAGGATATGAAATGATATCTCATTTTGAAGAGATCAAGTTTGAAAACAAAGATGTACTAAAGTTACCAGACTCAATTTTTATACGACCATCACTAATGCTAATCTTCGATAATATTAGGGATAATTTATTTATTATAAAAACGGTCTGGCCAGAAAAGAAATTAACAGCAGAAAAAAAATTTCAAGATTCATTGCTCGAAATAAATGAAATTCTGAAAAAATTGAAAAGAAATATTAAATCTAAAAGTTTTAAACTACATAAATCTTTAGAGCAAAAAAAACTTATTAACGCTAACGTAAAAAGTAACATTGGATTTAAGGAATTTAGAAAGAATGTTGTAAAAGCAAAAAAATATATTTTTGCAGGTGATGTTTTTCAAGTGGTACTTTCAAGATACTTTAAAAAAAAGATTAATACTTCACCTATTTCAATATACAGAGCATTAAGATATCTAAATCCCTCGCCCTATTTATTTTTTATTAAATTTAGTGATTTCTCTATTGTAGGTTCCAGTCCTGAAATTCTAGTTCGTTTAAAAGAAAACACAGTAACAATTAGACCTATTGCAGGTACTAGAAAAAGGGGTAAAAATTTAAGTGAAGATTTAAAAATTGAAAAAGAATTGTTAAACGATCCAAAAGAAGTTTCTGAACATTTAATGTTATTGGACTTGGGAAGAAACGATACTAGTAAAGTATGTAAGGCCGGTACTGTAAAAGTAACTGATAAAATGTATGTGGAATATTTTTCACATGTGATGCATATTGTTTCAAATATAAATGGAGAAATTAAAAAAAAATCAGATAATGTTGACGCTTTATTTAGCGGTTTTCCTGCCGGCACAGTTTCTGGAGCACCGAAAATTAGGGCACTGGAGATAATTGAAGAACTAGAAAATTCGAAAAGAAGTATTTATGCGGGTGGAATTGGTTATCTTTCCGCTAATGGGAATTTAGATAGTTGCATAGCATTAAGAACTGCTG
>MDTB01038530.1_pt1 | contig 38708 bp, 35 predicted proteins | sample 811161 | NCBI WGS metagenome assembly MDTB01 (sample SAMN05326650, study PRJNA326480) | marine metagenome | isolation source: seawater | place: Mediterranean Sea | collected 2009 | reverse complement strand
TGAATGGACTGGATTGTTAGTTGAGCCAATCAAAGAATACTATTTACAATTAGAGCAAAATAGAGATGTAATTATTTCAAATGTTGCTTTATCTCAAGTTAACAATCAAGAATTAGATTTTCTGATAACAGCTAGCAAAGATCTCTCAACAATAAAAGGATATGAAGACAATGATTTCCATTCTGAAAATCGTAAGAATTACAATATAACAAAAGTACCTACAAAAACCTTGGGCCAATTAATCGAAGAAAATTTTCAAAATATTGAAATAGACTTCTTTAGCTTAGATACGGAAGGATCTGAATTCGACATTATTAAGTCACTAGATTTTTTAAAGCATAGGATAAATGTTATATGCGTAGAGCACAATTTCAATATGAATAGAGATCTAATCCACAATCATCTTTTGGAAAATAATTATAAAAAGCTAAACTTCCCTTTTCTGCAGATTGATGATTTTTATATATTAAATACCTTTTCTCCTAAAAATAAATATTTTCATTTTAATTAAATATTCAACATGGAAAATTTAATTGCTCTACCAAAGTTTTTAAATCCTTACAAAGTTAAAAATCTTATTCGTTTAGGTAAAAATAATGATGGTGGTTATATTGTAAATGCTATAGATGTTAACAACACAAAAAATCTTATTTCGCTAGGAATAAGTTTCGATTATTCATTTGAAGAAGGATTTTTAAAAATGAATAATAAAACTAATTTTCGATCTTATGACGGCTCAGTAGGGTTTAAATATTATCGTAAAAAATGTAAATATAGAACAAAAAATTTTCTGCTCAAACCCAAAATAAAAACATTTATGAATTTTATTGAAGGATTAAATCTCTTATTGAAATTTTCAATATTTTATAAATTTAATTTATTTAGAAAAATTAGTCATACTGAAAAATTCGTTACATCAGACACCTCGAGTTTTAAGGATTTTGAAAAAGAGTATGGATATGAGCCAAAATTTATTGAATTTAACAGTATAATTTCAGACAAATTTAATTCTGTTTTTTTAAGTATTGATATTGAAGGAGGTGAATATGAATTACTTGAAGACATCTGTAGCTTTAGCAGAAATATAATAGGTTTAAATATAGAATTTCACAACGTTCAAGACAATCTTGAAAAAATTGAATCATTTATTAAAAAATTTGATTTGTTATTAGTTCATACCCATATAAATAATTTTGGTCCTATTGTAAATGGAATTCCTTCAGTTATAGAGCTAAGCTTTTCTAGGAATTCAGAAATCGATAGATTTTCAAATAACAAACTAAACAACAAGCTACCAATTAATTTAGACCAACCAAATAATTCTGATGGTATAGATTATTTGGTTACTTTTAAATAACTTGGGTCAAATATATAATCCATATCTGAAAAACAAGTACTCGGAAGTTCGTTTCTGCCTTTGACCACTAAAGTTTTAGCAGTTCGATTCTGGCTCTAGCTAAAAAATATAAGTTAGTTCTTTATTAATACTTGTAGTCAATTGGTTAAGTGTAAACAAAGTGAACGAGGATGATTAAATTAAAAAAACCTTTTAAAGATTTAATACAAAATTAAAATGGATGATAAATGAAAAATATTTTAGTTCTAACATCAACATTTCCAAAAAGTTTGTATGACAAAGTTCCACTTTTTGTATATGACCAACTTTTATCAATTAAAAAAAATTACGATTCAATCAACTTTCTAGTTTTGGTACCTCATTATTATGAAAAAAATTTAGTTATTGATGATTTAAAAATAAACCAAATTCGTTATCATTATTTTTGGCCCTTCCAATTCGAAAAATTAATTGGTAGGGGTATCCTTCCCACAATAAAAAAAAATAAATTATATTTTCTGTTAGTCCCATTTTTTCTTGCCTCCCAACTCATAACTACAATAATTTATGTTAAAAAGTTCAAACCAGATATAATTTATGCACACTGGTTTTTTCCACAAGCACTCACTGCATTAATAATAAATAAAATTTTTAGAATTCCTTATGTTTTTACCACCCATGCTTATGACTCAATTATTATGAAAAAAATCCCTTTAGTAGGTAGATATATAGCAAAGAAAGTAATAGAAAATTCAAATTCCTATACTTCAGACTCATCTAATGCTGAAAAAAAACTTCACTCATTTTTTAAAAATACAAGTTATGAATCAGATAAATCTCTTGTATTGCCAATGCCTGTTAAATTTAGAGATGATTTAAAGATTTCTAACAATGTGATTAATCTTACTAAAAAACAAAAAAATAAAGAAAAGACATTACTTTATGTTGGAAGATTCGCAACAAAAAAAGGTGTTCATTTATTAATTGAAATATTTTCTCATCTAGTTAATGAAATAGAAAACGCAAAACTAATTATTGCTGGAAGTGGTAATGAATTAGAAAAATACAAAAAAATAGTTACCAATTTAAAATTGGATAGCAAAGTTTATTTTATTGACTATGTCAATAGTTCTGAAAAGAAGTTGTTATACAATTTTGCTGATTTAGTAATTGTACCTTCAATAAAAACAAATATGGGAGACGAGGAAGGTCTACCAGTAGTTGTTCTAGAAAGTCTGAATAGTGATACTATTACTGTTGCTTCATACCAAAGTAATGCAAATGAGGTAATTTCTAATGAAGTCAATGGATTTTTATTTGATCCAGAGAAATTAGAAGAATCACTTAAAGTATTTAAAAAAGCTATCTTATTAAATAAAACAGATAATAGAAAAATTATTGAATCAGCTAACATAACTGGAAATAAATTTTTAACAAAAAATACAAGTAAGATTTTTTATAACCATCTTTTTAAAGATATTTTAAGTCTTTAGATTATGTAAGTTAATTTTTAGTGAGTTTTGTAATAGAGTAATTTTACAAGTACTAAGGTGATAAAATTTATAAATGAAATCAGTATTAAATATTTTTGATATTTCAAATATCAAACGAATTCCATATAGACAAGACATCAATATTTTGCGAGCAGTTGCAGTTCTGTCTGTCTTATTTTATCATGCAGAAATTCATCTTTTTAAAGGCGGCTGGTTAGGAGTTGATATTTTCTTTGTTATTTCTGGCTATTTAATTTCTAATATCATTATTTCAGATTTAAATAATTCTACTTTTTCATTTAAAAATTTTTATGAAAGAAGAGTCCGAAGAATAATTCCTGCTTTGTTTTCAGTTATATTAATTTGCTTACCATTTTCATACTGGCTATTGACCCCTAGAGCAATGTTAGAATTTTCAAACTCTATGATTTCTTCAATATTTTTCTATTCAAATTATTTTTTCCAAAATTTAGATTTTTACAATGCCGAACCAACTAAAGTTATGCCACTTTTACACACCTGGTCTTTAGCTGTTGAAGAGCAATTTTATATAATTTTCCCTGTAATTTGTTTTGTAATTTATAAATATTTTAGAAAATATTTTGTTTTTTTTATTTTAATTATTGTTTTTACTTCTATTTATTTAAACTCAACTACTACAGAAATAGTTAAGTTCTATCAAATTCAATACAGGGGTTGGGAATTATTAGCTGGAGCACTAACAATGATTGTTAGTTCAAAAATTAAAATAAAAAAAGTAAACTACCTAGGTTATTTAATTATTTTTCTCAGTGTTTTTTACTTTAAGGATACCATGCTAGATTTAAATTCAATTGAGCCAAGACTTTTTGCAGTTGCTGGAACAGGATTGGTCTTAATGTCTGAAACTAATAATTTTCTCAACATTAAACCAATATTAATTATTGGTTCATCTTCTTATTCAATTTATTTATTTCACCAACCTGTATTTGCTTTTTATAGACTTTCTAATGAAAGATATTTTTTATCTGAAAGTTGGTATAGAGTATCTGTTTTAATTGTATTTGTTCTTATTATTTCATACTATCACTGGAAAAATGTTGAATTATTTTTTCAACAAACAACAATAAGTCATTTTCTAAAAACATTACTTGTGATTTTGATAATATTTCTTATTTTTCTATTTCTTCTCAACACTTCTTATGGTTTTGAAAATAGATATGAATATGTTTCAGAAGAAGTTTTATTTTATTCAAATTTTACAAATATTTATCCAAGTACATATGACAGTTCTAAATATTTATATAAAAAATGTTTTAGTGAAGTTTCATTGGGTAGTAATAATCTGTGTTATTGGCATAACAATAAAAATAAAAAAACAATTTATCTGATCGGTGATTCGCTTACAAACTCTCTTTCGGTTTCTTTTCTAGAGAAGTTCGATTTAGCAATTGATAAATATAATTTTGTATTTATTCGTGGAACTGGTGGAAGGTGTATTTTATCTCAACAAAGCGATACAGTTGGGTTTGTTGAGCAATGTGAAGATGAATATTTTACAGAGTTTTTAGAGATACTAGATCAAGAAGATGATATTGTGATAGCTTTTGGAAGTTTTCATATTTGGCTTTCGAAAACAGGAGAAGAACTAATTAAATGTAGCAATTGTGATTATGTCAATGTTTTAAAAAACAGGCTTTTAAAAATTAGTAAAAATTCATCTAAATTTTTAATTATTCAACCAAATCCTACCTATGATTTTCCAATTGCAGATGCATACTTATACAAAAAATTTGAATGGGGAGAATCAATAACTCTAGAGCTAGCTGATTGGCATAAACAAATAGAAAATTTTAATACTTTTATTGAAGATCCAGACTTTAAAAATATAGAAATTTTAAACACAACTTCGATATTTTGTGATGAAGATATTCAAAAAATTTGTTTCGCATCGAAAGGAAAAAATTTGTATTACTCAGATAGTAACCACCTTACTTTAGATGGAGCAAATTTAATTACACTTGAATTAAAAAAATTACTCTTTCCTTAATCTTTAATTTTATTTTTCTACTTATTGATTTCTTTATAAATGAAAAGTGATATGACAAATACCCTCATCACGTTGTATAAACATCTTTAGTTTCTTTAAGAGTTTGTTATCTGCCTTAACAATCTCATGTAAATAATTTTGGCCCAATTATGAATTACACTCCATCTGTTATAGAACTAAGTTTTTCCAATCAGATGAAAATTCACAGAACTGAAAATCTCACACAATCTAATAAACTACCAATAAACAAAGAACAACCAAATAATTCTGAAGGTATAGATTATTTAGTTACTTTTAATTAGTTTATAAACATTGACTCTTGATTGAAGCATATTTCAATATCAGTATTGCAAAAATAAATTATTTGAATGTATTCAAATAAATTTACATTATTATTTTTTTATGAGAATAAATGTATTGTGTAATGATAAAAATTCCTGGTTTTGGAGTTATAAAGAACATTTTACTGAAAGCATTATCAATGAAGGACACAAGGTATCTGTACATTCATCTGAAAAAGATATGCCTAGTGGTGATTTAGCAATTTTTATTTCTTGTACAAAAATAATTTCTAAAGAGGGTTTATTAAAAAATACATCAAATATAGTTTGCCATCCATCAGATCTTCCAAAAGGAAAAGGCTTTTCTCCTATTGCTTGGGAAATATTAGATGGTTCCAATGAAATTACTTTTACACTGTTTGAAGCAAACGAGGGTGTTGATGATGGTGATATTTATTATAAAGAAACAGTTTTGTTAAAGGGTGATGAGTTAAATGATGATTTAAGAAAAATTCAAGCCAGTACTACCTTTAAATTAATTTATAAATATATCTCAAGATTTCCAGAAAATAAATCTTACTCCCAAAAAGGAAGTGAAACATTTTATAACAAAAGAACACCTCAGGATTCGGAACTCGACATAAATAAAACAATTGATAATCAATTTAACTTATTAAGAATTGTTGATAATGAAAGATACCCCGCTTTTTTTATTAAAAATGGACAAAAATATAAAATTAAAATTGAAAAGTTTAATGACTAACTTTGTTACTTTTGGTTCAGATAGTTACTATCAAGGGTTAGCAAAAAAAACTTTATCACAATTTATCAGCATTTACAAAAATAGCAATACGAAACTTTATACAAGTTCAGATTTGACCCAAGAAGTGTTAGAAAATGCAAAAAAATACAGAAGAGGATTTGGGTACTATTTTTGGAAACCATTTGTTTACAATCTAATGATTACTGAAAGCAAGGATGGTGAGGTTAGTCTCTACTTTGATTCTAGGTCTGGCATATCTGATAAATATTTTGATAAATTTATTCTAAAAATAAAAAAAATGAATTGGTTTAATACTTTCTTGCAGAATGAAAAATATGACATTGCAGTATGGCAAACCCACTTTGAAGAAAATCAATGGACTACTGGAGATATTTTTAATTTGTTTTCATTAAATTTAGACTCTCCACATGCTGTAACAGGTCATTATACTGATATATTTTTTTCAGTTAGAAAAAATAGAAAAACATTAGCTTTTTTTGAAAATCTCCAAAAAGTTACTGAAGCAAATAGTTATATTTTTTCACCTAATGATAGTAAATTAGAAAATTCAAAAAACTTTGTGGAAAGTAGATATGTACAAAGTTTGTTTTCATTAATGTTAAAAATAAATGAGCAAGATTTAAACATATTCAATATAAACCCAGAAGATATAACTTCAAGCAAGTCTATTCTTCCTCATAGGTATATGCATGAAGGAAATAAAATTAACCTAACCTGAGTTAAATCTTTTTTTTCTTTGTTCGAAAATTCATCTCATACCTTGATTCACTATTTCTAATTTTCCTCGCACTAAACTTCAATTTTTCAAGTTTGTTATTAATTTCTCATTCTTTTGTTTTGAAATAATTTTTTATTTTTTTACAAATATAATCAATATCCTTTGACCTAAGATTTGTATGAAGAGGAAGCCTTAGTATTCGTTCACCTACAAAATCAGTAACTTCAAGGTCTTCGTAAAGACCTTTATTTTTAGAAAAGATTGATGAATGTAAAGGTACGTATCCTATGTATGCTTGAATTCCATTTTCGATAAGATATTTTATTAAATTATCACGGTTATTTTGAATAATTAAATAAAAAGAGTGATAATTTGGTTCAAAATTAGAAGGATGATCTTGAATGTAAAAATTATTTTCTTTAGCAAAATCTTTTAAATTTTCTACATACCTTAAATAAAGTTCTTTTCTTTTTTGATAAATTATTTGATAGTCTGAAAGTTGAGATTCTAAAACTGCACAAGATGATTCAGTAATTTCAAAACTTGATCCTAATTCAACCCATTCATATTTATTTTTTAAGCCTGCCACAACTTTAGATCTGTCAGTCCCTCTCTCGTAGACAAATTTCGCTTTTTCAAAATCAATTTGATCGCTTAAAAGAGCCATTCCACCAAAGTCAGAATGAATATTTTTTGTTGGATGAAAAGAAATACAACCAGCTAGACCAATTTGTCCGACATTTTCATCATTAAACTTTACTCCAAACGCTTGAGCAGCATCTTCAATAAAACTTACCTCACTGCCCATCTTTTCATACAATTTTTCAAAATTCAAGCTGGATCCAGCATAATGAACAACTCCTAATAACTCATTTTGTTCAAGTTTTTGTAAATTATTAATATCAATCATTGAGTTATGAACATCAATATCAATAAACTCTATATCAAACCCTGATCTCAAAAATGCATTTGCAGTGGAAGAGAACGTATAGGACGGCAATTTTAATTTTTGGAATTCTTGATCTTTTAATAAAATTGAGATTAATTCTAATGCGGATGTTGCAGAGTTAGTAAGGAGAAAATTTTTATACCCAAATTCATCCTTTAGGATTTCTGTACAAATCTCACGAAAGTATGTTGATCCAAATAAGTTTTTCTTAGCCAATTTACTAAAGTTTTTTTCGAGCTTTTTAGAAATATATGGTTCATGAAATTTTATCATTTATTAACTTTCTTATAAATCTATACCTTTTACAAAGATTATCATATGAGTTATACGAATACTCTTTCTGATTAATAATCATATCTTCATACATAATCTTAAATTGGTCAAATGTCCCTAAAACGACAGTTTCCTTTTTGCCTTGAGATATTATTTTGTATTCACTTAAAAAGTTTTCAGGTTTTGAAAAAAACATTGGAAAACTATAAATTATGTTTTTAGACGTTACTTCTACATAATTCGAATATTCAAACCCAATTCCCCAATTAATATTAATTTCAACACCTCCATCAGATTTACACGACAAATAACCACTTGAATCTATGCTCTGATTATCTTGCATATCTATAGAGCTTTCTATTGAGTCTTCGATTATTTTAAAATTTTCTAATATCAAAGAAATAGGATAAACACCTTGATCAAGTATTGCGCTTCCACCTAGAGCTTTTGAATATCTAAAATTGTCATTTTCTATGTGAGGAATTTGAAAAGAAGCTGAAATAGCTTCTATTTTATTTGAATTAACTATCTCCTGAAATTTCTTATATATTGGATGGTGGAAATACATTAAACATTCTCTTGCACCATAATTTTGATGAAAACTCAAGTAATCAGAAGATTCGAGATATTCTAGATAGTTTGTGACTGGTTTTTCAATTAAAAATGAGTTAGATTTATCTTTAAATTCTTTCAAATTATCTATATGTGCATTTGGATAGCTGGAAATAATGATTGCATCAAAAAAAATATCTGAATTTAAAATATCATCTTTATTTAAATAAACAATTTCATCATTGTGATCTATCTTGTTTGATCTAGAAGTTACTACTATGTTATTGATTTGATTAATTGATTTTAATGCAGGCAGGATTCTCCGCTGAGCATGATTTCCAAAACCTACTATTAATACTTTTTTCACTACAGGAAGGCTAGTCTGGCCAAATGTGGGTTTACTATAGAATGGTTTGACAGCAAATTTTTAATTTGGTGCAAACTTAAGAATATAAACCCATCTTTTAGTTGTATATTTTCATATGGTATGAATTTAATTAATCCAAGATTTCTTTTTTTATATAACCTACCACCATCTTCAGTGAGCCAGTTGTTAAATTGGTAGTTTTTTTTATTTTTATAATCCGAAAATAATTCGTAATAATTTGGTTTTCTTCCCTCATGTGCTTGATTTATATTAGAAAAAGTTGCTTGTAATGTAGGACTAAGTAGCAATTTATTATAATTTCCAGGTTCATACTTTGCTTCAACTAGATAATGTGGAAGTTCATTAATTTTTGTTCTTACTAAACCAAGAATACCACCAACCTTACCAACCTCAGATATAATAGGCTGATCCCAACCTGATCTTGAAACTTCTCTAGTCAATACATTTTTTACTTTTATACCAATTATCTTAAAAAACTGACCAGAATCATGAACCAAATAATTTTCATTATCAAACTTCCATTTTTCTAGATTGTTTAATGAAACTATTTCTTCTGTTGTTTCAATTTCTTTTAATTGTTGCTCATACCATTCAATAACATCTTGTAAATTGTGTAAAAGGTTTGTACACATAAAGCCTTCTAATGCTTTTTCTATTTCATACTGAGAATGATTTGGAAATTCAGATTTTAAAAAATTATAATGTTTAAAGTAAGATTCTTTTTTTTCACTTGTAGACATAAATTTATCATAATCATTTATCATTAATAATATAGTGAAAGTACTAATTACTGGATGTTTTGGCTTCATAGGTTTTAATTTTTTAAAGATTATATCAAAAAAGTTCTCTAACGATTTTCAAATAATAGGAGTTGATTCATTAGAAGGGCAGCTTTCAAAATATAATAATGAAAATTTTCAACATGAACATTTTAAATTTTATGAACTTAATATAAACAACATTTCAGACCTTAACGAACAAGTTAGTAATATTGATCTAATTATAAATTTTGCAGCAGAATCTCATGTTGATAATTCCATTTCGCATCCTGAAAAATTTATAGAATCAAATGTATCAGGATTAGCTAAATTACTTATGTTTGCAATTAATAAAAATATTCCTAAATTTTATCATTTTTCAACAGATGAGGTTTATGGTAGTTCTGATGAAAAGTATTTTACAGAAAATGATAGGTTTAACCCATCGTCTCCTTACTCTGCAAGCAAGGCTTCCGCAGAATTAATATGTAGTTCTTTTGCAAATACATATGGATATGAGTCTTTAATAGTTCGTCCATCAAACAATTACGGTGTCTATCAACAGCCAGAAAAGCTGATTCCATATAGTATATCAAATTTGTTAGAAGGAAAGAATGTTGAACTATATGGCGATGGAAAAAACATAAGACATTGGCTTCATGTAGAAGACACAGTTGGTTCAATACTGCATTTATTGGAAAACAATTTTAACAATGGAGTGTTTAATATTGGATCAGGGGAATATTTTAATAATTTTTATATTGTGAATAAAATTATAGAATCATTAAATCTAGATTCTGAGAGAATTAGCTATGTAGAAGACAGGCCCGGTCATGACTTTAGGTATGCAGTTAATTTTGACAAGCTTCTTGATACAGGATGGAAACCACAAAAAAAGTTTGATATTGAAATAGAAAATATTGTAAATTGGTATAAAGAAAATAGAGAATGGTTATCAAGAGGTGTCTTGCAAGTAAATAAAAATAGAAAAGGTAGATTATTTTTAAATAATCTAGAAAGTTAATGTTGGCAAATTGAAAGGGGTAATATTAGCGGGTGGTAATGGTACAAGGCTATCACCTATTACGGATACGGTAAATAAACACTTGTTACCTGTTTACGACAAGCCTTTAATTTACTATCCTCTCAGTAATCTTTTGGTAACAGGATGTGATGAAATTCTTGTTATTAGTAGTAAAGAAAGCTTAATTCTCTTAGAAGAGCAATTGGGAAATGGAGAAAAGTTTGGTGTAAGTATTTCCTACCAAGCACAAGAAAGTCCTGACGGGATTCCTTCTGCTATATATCTTGCAAAATCATTTGCTAATGGTGAAGATATTTGGGTTTCACTTGGTGATAATTTTATTTTTGGTTCAAGAATAAAAGAGCTTTATGAAAAAGCTAATAATTCAAACAAAGCAACAATTTTTATTAAACATGTAGGTAATATTTATGGATTTGGCTCTGCAGAAATTAGTGATGGCAAAATCAAAAATCTAGAAGAAAAACCAAAAAGCAATAAATCTGGTTGGGCTGTTACTGGTTTGTATAAATTTCCAAACTCAATTTTTGATCTCATTCCAACAATTAAACCCTCAAAAAGAAACGAAACTGAAATAATTGATATAGTAAATTTATTTTTATCAAGTAAAAACTTAGATTTTCAAATTTTTGGAAGAGGCATAACTTGGGTTGATTGCGGAACGGTAGAGGATTTAAAGTTAGCAAATGATTTTGTACATATTTATCAAAAAATAAATAATACTTTAATTTGTTCACCAGAAGAAATAGCTTATAACTTAAACCTTATTTCAAAAGAAAAGATATTGTCAAATTTTAAATATACTAGTAGTAGTGACTACTACTTAAATTTAAAAAATGTTTTAGATTAGTCGTTCTTTAACAATAAAGAAATACTTAAAGGAGAAAATTTTAAAAATTTAAACAATAAAGATTTTGAAGATCACAAATATGATCAAAGTGTACTGTCTTTTTTGTTGAGAATTAATAGCTTCAATTTAAAAATTATGAATATACTTTCAGAAGACTTAATCAAAATAACTTGCATAAAACCACGTACAAAAAGCCATCCCACAAGTTTAAATTACATGATTACACTTAATTAAAAATGGAAAAATTTAAATTATATATAGACAACATATTACTTGTATCCAAGTTAACAAATGTAAAGAGTAAAAAATTAACAATTTTTTTTACAGTTTGTTTATCTCAGCTTGTAGTTTTTACTGATGTAGCCATAATAGTTGTCTTTGCATCATTATTAGCCAATCAAGTTACAAATATTGCTCTAGTTAATGACTTTCTTGAATTAGTACTTGAACAAAAATATATAATCTTTTTAATAATATTTGTTAGATACTTTTGTCATTATCAACAAAATATTTTATTAAAAAAGTTAGAAGCAGATGTTCATAAAAATCTAAAATTTTATTTTTTAAATCAGGTTTTTTCTAAAAAAAACTACTCATCGGGTGATGCTTTTTTTTACATCAATACATTATCGAGTCATGTTTCTTTTTTCTATAATAATTTTGCAAATCTACTGAACAGTATTTTACAAGTAATTGCTTACAGTGTATATTTATTAATCTCTGATTTAACTATTGTTTCAATTTTTGGAGCAGGTATTTTGCTTCTTTTTTACCCAACAATAAAATTGTTAAAAATTGCACGTAGAAATTTGGATAAAGTATACAAAAAAGATTATGAGACCAATCAGGATTTGGAAAAAATAATTGACAATATGCTACTTGTAAAGATTTTAAAGAAAGAGCAAGATGAAAAAGAACATTTTTTGAAAAACCAGAACAAAATAGTAAAGTATGCAATTAATAATCACAAATATGGAATTATAAATTCATTTATTCCAACTTTATTTACAATGGTTATCTTAAGTTATGTAATCTCTTTCACAGCATATTCTGAAAAATTAACATTAGATTTTCTTGGTGTTACATTAAGACTTTTTCAAACATTAAGTACATTTACTAAGTCATTAAATAATGTAAATAATTCACAAGTTCATTTAGAGAAAGTTTATGAAATTGAAAAAAATAGATTCTTACCCGATAAGCAAAATTTTGTCTATTCAAGGCAAAATACAGGCATAGTGTTTGACAATGTAAACTTTAAATTTTTTAATTCTAAAGATTATTTATTCAAAAATTTATCTTTAAATTTTGAAAAAAATAAACATATTATATTAACTGGTCAAAATGGTTCTGGAAAAAGCACCTTGCTTGGTTTAGCATCTGGAGTATTATTACCAAATTCTGGAAGTGTTAATTCATTTAGTAATAAATATGGATACGTTGGGCCAACTCCACTAATATTAAATGATTCTTTGCTATCAAACATAATGTATGGGAACAAACTGTCGATAAATACTAACGAAATCATTAGTTATTTAAAAAAATTAGAAGTTTTCAAAGAGGAGTCATCTTATGATTTAGATTTACAAATTAGTAACAAGACTCTTTCATCTGGTCAAATGCAAAAAATCGCCTTTGTTAGAGCGCTTATGTCTGATATGGAAGTTTTGCTACTTGATGAATCTACTTCAAATTTAGATGACATCTCAAAAGATTTGATATTTGAGTTATTAGAATCAAAAAATCTAACAATAATCAATTGCACACATGATCCAGAAAAGTTTAAAAATGTATCCTATAGGTACAACATAGAGATTTTAGACGAAGAAAGATTTGTTGAACAAATATTCTGAAGATTTAAAAATATATATGTAGAACTATCACATGTAAAAACCTAAATTTGTATTTATTTTAGCTATTACATGCTAAAAAATTATTATGCCGTATAATCATCAACATGAAAAAATCAAACTATGAATGGGCGTTTGACTCAGTTAAAAAATTAAGTCAAAAGCTTGATGTGATTGCAGAAATAGGTTCTAGGGATGGGCTGGACTCCATAATTTTAGCAAAAACATTTCGATCTGACATAAACTATATTTTTGAGGCAGATCTCAGCTTAATCAAGTTGATTAGACAAAACGTTGAAAACACCAAAAATGAAGATATTTTCAAAATTTTTAATATTGCGGTTGGTGACCAAAACAAGGATGTACAGTTTTTTGCAGTAGATAGTGATAAGTATGACAATTTAGGTGTGGGAAGTTTGTATAAAATAAATTTTGGCAATAGAGTAAAAAAAGATCCAGATCGAAATAGAGAATCTGTTCAAAAGGCTATAAATATAAAAATGAAAAAATACTCTAGTTTGAACCTAGAAACCCCAGATTTAATCGCAATGGACGTTCAAGGTGCTGAACTAGATGTTCTAAAAGGTTTTGAACATCAATTAAAAGAGGTTAAATTTATAATATTAGAAACAGCTATATCTGAAAATTACATCGGTGCATCAAAATTTTTAGAAGTTCACAACTTTTTGAAAAATGATTTTATGCTTCATCTCAATTCAAGATATGGTAAAAAAAGTTTTAGATTATTCTTAGATAATTTTAAACATAAAATATCTTTTAAAAAAAACTATCAAGGAGAAGTCGATTTATTATATGTTAATAGAGAATTCTATAACAATAACAAATAATCTTGAAAATCGACTCTTTATTAGGTGTTAAATTTCTTCATCGCAACAATATGAACAACATAATTGTTATTTCAAATTTATTTACATGTATATAAGTATTTTTTTTATTCATTTTTAATTTTTACCCAATCTGGATTAATAATGAGATCATAATCTACAAAATCTAGTTTTTTAAACCAGGGCTGTGGTGTAATTACAATTTTATTGTTATGTCGAGACAGATAGGCGGCCATATAAGAGTATGTACTATTTGAAATTACAAAATATTTATAATTAGACATTTCAACAAAATCACTGACTGTATCTTCTAGAGAGGCATTTTTTATGAAGTTTGCTTCATTAAACAAAGAATTCTTTCTACACCATTCGACATCATCTGTAAACACATTAAATTTTAGATTTTGAACGGAGTTTTTTAAAAATGACAAAGAATTTTCATAGTAAGATAAGTCAAGCTCTTCCCCAATCTTTAAGTAATCTTTTCGCCTAACGTGTACTGCTGCTAAGTGATCATACATATCATTTGTATTTGTTAAATTAAATTTTGGATCAACAGTAAGCCTTTTTGTTAATTGTTCAGCACTTTGGAGTAGAGAATAGTTTTGAAAATACCCATCAAAAAAGAATATACGCTTTGAACCTTTAATTTGTTCAAGTAAATTATTATCATCAGCAAAGCAAATAATTAATTTTAAAAATCTAAAAATTAATTTTTGTAAAAAACTTTTTTTTCTAGAATTACTTTGAATTATCCTTGACAGAAATTTCGAATATTTTACTTTTGGTATATTTAAATTTATTAAATTACTTTCAAGATAAAGATGTCTTTGTTCAGTATTTAGAGAATTAGCTTGTTGTTCTGTGTAAAAGTTAGTTAAAGAGTAGACTTTAAAGTTATTATTTTCTAAATAATTTATAAAATTTAAAATAAATAATTGGTTTCCCAACCCACCTTTAATTTCTAATATACCTATTTTTTTCATAGGAATAGATTAATTCAATATTGATGATTAACTCACTACTAATTAAATTTTACAATCATTATTTAATAAATTAATTACCTGATTTTCTAAAATTTTTTTTAAATCAATAGAGAAAGATTACTGCGTTGGTGTAAAAACACCTGATTTATTTATATTTGATGACAATCATCCCACTCTTAAGGGCTCAGGGTTAATTGTTAATCGAAAAGAGTAAGTTTTGATTAGATTTAATTTGTCAAGATAAATTCTTAACCAACTCAGGAACACAAAAAACAAAATATACTAATGTTTTGATTATGAAAGCTGCAATCGTTGCATTAACCAGAGGTTATCCCAAAAATAGGTCATTATACGATAATCTTTTAAAAAGAAATGAATATATTTATCAAAATATTAATAGTTTAAGATCTTCACCACTGGATTTAATTTTATTTCACGAAGGAAACATATCAATAGACGATCAAAATTACATAAATTCTCATTCGTCTCAAAATATAAAATTTAAAGATGTTTCAAAATATTTTGTAATTCCTGATCTGAAATTAGAAGGTGAAAAAAAATTTAGTTTAGGATACAGATTAATGTGCCGTTTCAACATGTATCATATTTGGGAAGAGGTTAAAGAATACTCACATATCTTGAGGGTAGATGAGGACATAGAAATTTTAAAATTTGATCCTTATGTATTTGAGTTAATGAATAAAAAAAATATTACTTATATGACTGGCAGGTTTACAAAAGACATACACAGACTTACAAACAGTACTTTACCTGAATTTATTATTAAAAATACAGATATGAACGTCCATAAAATTTATAATCATAAAAATCCTTATACTAATGTGTTTGCAACGTCAGTAAATTTCTGGAGGAGTAAGGAAGTTAATCAATTACTAAAAAAAATTTCACTATCTGATCAGCAATTGATAAATAGATGGGGTGATCACACAGTTCATGGGCTCATGCTTAATCACATGAGAAAGAAAATTTACCTTTTTACAAAACTAGAATATAAACACATATCCCACAGTAGTCTAATTATTAAAAACAATATAATTAGAAATTACACAATTAATTCAAAATATAATCCTGTGTCAATTAAAGAGGGTTTTTACACAAAGATAAAAATCAAATTAAAAGCAAAAATTAAACGTGGAAACAAATTTGATTTTGAAAATAATTGAAAAAATATAATAAATTAATTAGACAAAGGTTTTATTTAATCCGTTCTTTTTAAAGTTTTTTAGATTCAAATTTCTTAATTTACAAAGAAAAGTTTTTATAGTTATTAAAATATCAAAAATTTAGGAAATTTATAAATGCAAGTATATATTAAATAACCATAAATATACTAATTTATATGTATAAGTTAAAAAAAATTATTTTTGATGTTTTACTTGAAATGCATATTCCCGAAAGTTTTCGAAATGTAGACAGCATTTATAATATTGAAAAAGTATAGATACATTGAAAAAGATATTATTAATTAATACAGAATATAGAGAATATGGAGGGGAAGATGCAAACATTAAGGATGAGCTTAATTTGTTATCAAAATATTTTGACGTTGAATTTATAAACTTCTCTAATAACTCAAACAACCTATCTTCAATTCTTGGTTTTATTTCCAGTAACAACCACTCTTCTAACAAGATTCTTTATAGAAAAATTAGTAGTTTTAAACCAGATGTTCTATATGTACACAATACCTGGTTCAAGGCAAATTTAGGAGTATTTAAAATCTCAAAAAAGCTTAATCTGCCAATAATTGTAAAAATACATAATTATCGTTTTGATTGCGGAAGGTATTTTCTAAAAAAGAATCATTTGAAGGACCAACTCTTTTGCAATAAATGCTCAATGAAAAAGAGTGATAGTATTTATCTTAATAAATATTATAAAGAGTCACTTATTAAGAGCCTCTTATTAACGATGTATTCTAAAAGATATTTCAACATCATTAAGAACAACGATATCCAAATTGCATGTCTGAATAATTTTCAAAAAAACTATTTGATTAAACTAGGGATTGATAAATCAAAGCTTAATATCTTACATAATCCTATGCCAGTTAATGTTACAAAAAATACTTTTGATTTTGAAAGTAGCTACGCTCTATATGCTGGAAGAATAGACTCCTCAAAAGGCGTTGATTTATTAATTAATGCCTGGTTGAACTCAAAAATGAAAGATGTACGTCTAAAAATTATTGGAGAAGGTGATCTTTTGAAGTTTTTAGTTAATAAATATAGGAATGAAAAAATAGATTTTCTAGGTAATATCTCCAATGTTGAAGCTATTAAAGAAATAAAAAATTCGAGAGCAGTTCTTACTGCTACCAAGATGTATGAGGGCCAGCCACGATTGCTTGCAGAGGCCTCAAGCATGGGAGTTCCTTCAATATTTCCTAACTTTGGGGGAATGGCTGAGTACTTCCCAAGTAATTACTTACTATCATTTGAACAATACAATTACAAAGATCTAATTGAAAAAATAAATTTATTGCAAGATAAGAAACTTCTTGAAGATACAAGTAAGTTATTATTTGAAACCTCATTAGAACTTCACTCTTTAAAAATCCAACACGAAAACTTAAGTAAAATACTAAAAAAATTACAAATATGAAAAATTTAATTTCAATCATTATGTCTGTTTACAATTCAGAAACCTCAGTGGAAGATTCAATAAATAGTATTCTTAATCAAACGTATGAAAACTTTGAATTTTTAATTTTAGATGATTGTTCAACAGATAAAACAAGAGAAATTCTTAACAAATATAAAAGTAAAGATAAAAGAATCAAAATCGTTTACAACAATGAAAACATAGGTTTAACTAAGTCGTTAAATAAATTGATTAGTATGTCTAATACTAAATTAATAGCACGCCAAGATGGAGATGACATCTCACTACCAAATAGACTTAAAATTCAATTAGAGTACCTAAATAAATACAATTTAGATGCGTGCACATCAAGAGCATTTATAAAAAACTCGAAAAAAAAAGTTCCAAAATTTTCTTATCTCATGCCGGATAATTTGGTTATAAGATATAAAAATCCCTTTATTCACGGTAGTTTAATTATTAAAAGTGAAATTCTCAGTAAATTAGGAAGTTATGATGAAAATTTCTACTACGCGCAGGATTACAAGCTGTTTTATGACCTACTGCAAAAAAAATATAAAATTAAAACAGTAAAGCAACCTTTATACATTCTTAATATGGAGGATAACATTTCACTAAAATTCAGAAAAGAGCAAAACTACTATGCAGAATGTGTCAGGAATAACTTACAGCCCTAGTTTATTTTTGCAGCTATACATCTATCTAAAAGATTTGAAATATCATAAGAGGGTTCCCAGTTAAGTTCTTTCTTTAACTTTGTAGGGTCTGATATGATAGTTTTAGAGTCACCTTTTCTTAGTAAAGAAGGGTTAACAATAGTATGTTCCTCCCAACTTAAACCTAGATTGCTAAAAATATAATCTAAAATATATTCAATTGACGTTCCAACTCCAGAACCAATTACATAACTTGATTGCGAACCTTTTGTATTAATTAAATAAGCCGCTCGCACTATATCTCCAGCAAAACTCCAATCTCTGATATACTCGGTCGTTCCTACAGTCAATATTTCATTTTTGCCTCTAGATATTTCAATTGCTGATTTTATTATTTTCATAATTAAATAATCGGTAGATCTAAATTCAGACTCATGATTAAACATAATTCCAGAATTTATTTTCCAATCATAAGTGTCATAGTACTCTTTAGCTTTTAAATGGTTGCGAAGTTTTGCTTCAGCATAGGGTGATCGAGTACGCATAATGGAATCTTCACTCAAAGGTAAATTGCTTATATCAAACATTTCAGAAGACGAGGATTGAAAAAAGTTACAAAAATTTCTATCCTCAATCAAAGCATTTGTTATTGAATCGAAGGTATTCTTAATAAACTCCCCATTCTTTGGATTAGCTATCGAATCATAAACCGAACTTGGACCCATAAAATTATAAATGTAATTGGGTGAAAATGATTTAATCAAATCATTAATTTGGTGAAAATTGTAATAATCTACTTTTATTAATTGTATTTTTTCATGATCTTTATTGTGAATTTTTTGTAAATTATTGTAAAAAAAACTTTGATCGTCATTTCTAGTAAAACCTAAAATTGAAATTTTTTCATGTTCCTTAAGAAGTAATCTAGATAAAAACAATCCATCTTGACCTGAAATTCCAGTAATTATAATTTTTTTCATTTTTATTTGTAGATAATAGGTTATTTAAAGTATAAATGCCTTAGCATTAATATCTGGGAAACTTATGAAGATATATTTAAACGATCTTAATGAATCTTGGGTTGTAGATAGGTTAAAAAATGAATGGAACTTTCACAATGCTAAGATTACTACCAACAGAATCTCTAAATCTGATATTATTTGGATTGTTGCACCATGGGTATGGAAAAATGTATCTAAAAAACATTTAAGTAAAAAGAAAGTAATTTGCTCAATTTATCATTTAGATTTTACAAAATTTGATGATAAACAAAAAAAAGATTTTTATTATAGAGACGAGTTTGTTGACCAATATCATGTTATTTCTCAAAAAACAAAAAAAGATTTAAGTGAATTAACGTCAAAAAAAATTATATCAATACCTTTTTGGGTCAATCAAAACATCTTTAGAAAATTAGACAATAAGGAAGAAATAAGAAAAACTTTTGGATTTAAAGATAGTGATTATTTAATTGGAAGTTTTCAGAGAGACACTGAAGGTATTGATTTGAAAACACCTAAATTGATCAAAGGACCTGATATTCTTCTACAGATTTTGCTTGAAGAATATAAAAATAAACCGAATATGAAAGTTGTTCTCGCAGGAAAAAGGAGACAATTTATATTAAAAGAATTAGATAATTACAGCATTCCATATAAATATTTTGAAATGATTGATGAAAGTAAATTAAATCTTTTATACAATATTCTCGACTTATATATAGTATCCTCTCGTTTAGAAGGGGGTCCTCAAGCAATTTTGGAATGCGCTATTTCTGAAACACCTATTATATCTACAAATGTAGGAGTAGCGCCTGAAATTTTAAGCAAGGGTTCAATTTTCCAAAGTAGTGAAACGTACAAATCTGCAATACCAGATAGTGAAGAAGCATTAAAAAATGTGAAAAAATACTCATTACCAAATGGTATGAGTTTGTTTGAAAGTATGTTTGTTGATTTTTATGAAAATTAGTATTGGTTCAAGAATAATTTCAGGCCCATGGGGAGGTGGAAATCTTTTTGTTGTAAATTTATCTAAGTATTTAATAAAGCAAGGACATAAGGTTGTTTACGACCTGTCGCATAAAGATATTGATTTAATTTTATTAACAGACCCTAGGTCAAAAAAAGAATCTACATCTAGATTTAATCATATTGATATTGTAAAGTATAAAAAATTCGTAAATCCAAATGTCAACGTAGTTCAAAGAATAAATGAGTGTGATGAAAGAAAAAATACATCTGGAATTAATCAATTTTATTTAAATGCAAGTAACTGTGCTGATGAGGTTGTTTTTGTCAGTAGCTGGTTAGAATCAATTTTTATAGACCTAGGTATGGATAAAAATAAAACTTCTGTAATTATGTCTGGTTCTGATAATAAAATATTTAAACCACCAGAAATTAAATATAAATCTGAAAAAACTAAATTAGTTACCCACCATTGGAGCTCCCATGAAAATAAAGGATTTGAAACGTATTTTTTGATTGATAACTTACTCGAAGATGCATATTGGAAAGATAAAATAGAGTTCACATATATTGGAAATCTAGACAATCAACAAAATTTTAAAAATGTAAAAGTTTTAAACCCTCTTTCTGGAACTCAGTTGTCAGATGAGCTTGGTAAACATGATATCTATGTAACAGGTTCAATTAATGAACCATCCGGAAACCATCATATTGAAGGCGCACTTTGTGGACTTCCAGTTCTGTATAAGGAAAGTGGTGGAGTTCCAGAATATGCAAAAGAATTTGGTGAAAGTTTTAAGGACGATTTTTCTGAAAAGCTCAAGTTAATCATTGAGAATTATTCATATTATCAAAACAAAATGTCTAAATACCCATTTGTTTCAGAATCTATGTGTGATGAGTATTATAAGTTATTCGAAAATCTTGTAAAAAATAATAGAAATAATGATTCAGATAGAACAAATTTTCTAAATTCATTTTTATTCCGATTTAAACACAAAGTCATTGATAATTTTTTAAGCTTACTCAAAGATCAAACCAGAGGCTTTATTATTAAATTAATTAAAAAAATGTTTGGAAAGAAATATGGATAAGAAGTTTTTACAAAACATACCTGCAGTTGTACTTGACTTTACTAAATCATTAAAAAATCAAGATACATATGAGTTCTTACCCGCTAAAGATGGCCTCACATCATATGGTAAATCATTAAAGCTAGGATTTTCGTGCTATGCGTTGAAAATATATTACATGACTGGAGAAATTACAAATTTAACGAACAAAGAACTTTCTGATTGGACAAATTATATTAAATCTTTTCAAAAAAATAACTACAAAAATTTTTCAGGTTATTTTATTGATCCTGAATATATAAATTATTATGACAAAATCTTATCCAAAGAAACTATAGTTTCTTCTACAAAGGCTATTTTGAATATTCTTCCTACAAAAAACTATGAAATAAAAAAAGTTAAAAAAGCAAAAGGAATCAATGCTGAAACAAAGCAAGCACTTGCAACCTTAAAAGAAGTTGGAAAATTAGATAAAATTCACTTAGATTTAGATTATAAGAACTATAGTGAAGTTGAAAAATATTTAAATTCTCTAGACTGGTCTAAACCCTGGTCAGCAGGTGCACAGTTTTCTTCGTTTTGCGTTTATTCAAATTTATTAAATTTGAATTTTGAAGATAGCTTAAATGAGTATATTACAGAATTAGTAGACCTTGATACAGGATCTTATTTTGCAAAAAAACCAACAAATTCGAGAGAAGTTGTTAATGGAGCTATGAAAGTAATTACAGGCTTAGATTGGATAGGTGGCGAAATACATCACCCAGAAAAGTTAATTGATTACTGTCTTACAAATAAACCAGTTTTAGAAGGATGCGATGTTGTTGATTTTATTTACGTTTTGTATAAATGTTCAAAACAGAAAAATTATAAAAAAATGGAAATCAATGAATTATTTACGGAGTTACTTGACACTATCTTAGAATTATTTGTTAAAAAAGATAATGCATTTTCTTATTTTCCAAGACACTCACAAACTCACTACTATGGAGTCCCAATAAGTAAAGGCAATGAATCAGCAGATATACATGGTTCATTGTTGTGTTTATGGGGTATATTAATGATCTTGGACAATCTTGAGCTTATAAATGAAAAGTGTAATATTATTAAGCCATGATTTATATAAAGAATAAAAAATTATGATTGAAATTTTAATAAGAAATCAGATATCTAAATACGTTATCAGCATTTTCTTCGTATTTGTTTTATTTTTTTCTAGGTCCTTTATGGGTGTTAGTATTTTTGGATACCGTGTTGGCGAATACACAATGGGTTTCTCATTATTATTTTATATTTTAAGCCTTGCTTTATATAAGCAAATAGATAAGAAATTTATTCTCGGACACGAATTTTTTATAGTCAATTTGTTGATATTTCTTTTTTTCGTTATTAATGTATTTATTTCAGATAGTAGTTTTTCAAATCCATACACCTACAAAGTTTCATCATATATTTGGCCTATTGGCTTTTTCTTTCTGGGCTTACACTTTTTTGATCAATATAGAGTTAATTTAAAATACTTAATTGTACTTTTAATCGGGTTATTATATCTTTATTTCTTTTCTATATTTGGCTTACCTTCGAGTGCTGTAGATTTTATAAAGTCTATTTCTGATAAATTTGAACCACACAAAGGATCAGACTTGCTAATAATGTTTTCTTCAATATTTTTTATTTTCAACAGATATATGGAAAATAAGAGAACTGCTCTTGAAGTGTTTTTGTTATTTACTTTTTTGTATTTACCTCTGTTACTTTTTAAAAGCAGAGGAGCATTTATTGGCTTTTTGATTTTTGTGTTGTTTGAATTTTTATACTTGAGAAAAAGTATAAAAGCTTCAGTAAAAAGAAATGTTATCTTATTTTTCTTAACATTATTTATTCTTTTACAATCTATATTTTTAATAAACGGGTCTAGCTTCATAAAGCTTCAAGAAACAGACGAAAACATAAGATATATTACTGAGTATCGCGCTGATCCGGATGAAGAAAAGTTTAAACTGTTGTTTTTAGAAGAAGATTATTGGACAAAAGAAATGAGAATAAAATCAACTGATAACAATCTAAACTGGAGGCTACAGATCTGGCAAGATGTCTACTTCGATATTCATTACAATAATTTGTACTTTACGGGTTACGGATATAAAAATAAAATACCAGCAATGGAAATCGAGACTAGACAGGGTTTAGACAAACTAAACGAACATGTTCACAATTATTTAGTTACAATCTATGCAAGAGGTGGACTGGTACACTTGTTACTTTTTTGTTTCTTGTATTTTTATTTAATAAGAATATTGAAATTACGAATAAAAACCATTCACTTCTTACCGTTATTAGTAGCTTTATTATTCGCTTCTTTTTTTGATGTTGCAATGGAAAACTCTCATTACCCATTAATTTTTTACTTTATGTTTGGGTTTATTGTAAATAGAAAAAATCAAATTAAATATATTTAGGCTGTAATATTTAAAATATATGAAAGCTTTTATAACTGGAATTACTGGACAGGATGGTTATTACTTAAGTAAATTATTACTCGAAAAAGGCTATAAAGTTGATGGAATAATTAGACGATCTTCTACATTTAATACTGAAAGAATTGATAAGCTAATATCTGATTATGAAGGTCAAGAATCTCTTAACCTTCACTACTCCGACCTCTTAGATCCATCTTCACTAAGTAATCTAATCGAATCTATAAATCCAAATGAAATATACAATTTAGGTGCACAATCTCATGTTGCAGTCTCTTTTAAAAATCCTTTGTTTACAGCTCAAACAAGTGTTGTAGGTCCTTTAACAATTTTAGAAGCAATTAAAAATGTTGACACTTCAATAAAATTTTATCAAGCCTCTTCTTCAGAAATGTTCGGTGGAGTTACTGGTGAGTTTTTAAGTGAAAATTCATTATTCGAACCAAAAAGTCCATATGCTGTTGGTAAAGTGTTTGCACACGAAATAACAAAAGTTTACAGACAATCTTATGGAATACATGCTGTAAATGGTATTTTATTTAATCATGAATCTCCAATGAGAGGAGAAACTTTTGTAACTAGAAAAATTACCAGAGCAGTTGGAAGAATAAAAAAAGGTATTCAAACAAAACTGACTTTAGGCAACCTTGATTCTTCAAGAGATTGGGGTTTTGCCGGTGATTATGTTCAGGGAATGTACTTAATGATGCAACACAGTAAAGCTGACGATTGGGTTCTAGCTACTGGAGAAACCCATACAGTGAGAGACTTTGTTCAAAAAGCATTTTCATACGTTGATTTAGATTGGGAAGATTTTGTTGAAACAGATTCTAAATATGAGAGGCCTAACGAAGTAAATCACTTACTTGGTGATCCCTCAAAAGCAAAAAAACATTTAGGTTGGGAGAATAAAACAAGCTTTGATGAACTTGTGAAAATGATGGTTGATCATGATTTAGATTTAGCTAATAGAGAAAAAGTTTTGTTGGAACAAAAACTTTTAAAACCAACTTGGGAATATCCAAAAGTTTAATTTTTAAAAATTATTTATAAACCATTCATAAGACTTATTTAAACCAAAATCAAGAGTTGTTTCAGCAGACCATCCATGATTTTTGATTCTACTAGAATCTAATAATTTTCTTGGATTACCGTCTGGATAAGAAGCATCAAAAATTATCTTTCCTTCAAATTCTATTACGTCTTTAATTTTGCCAACAAGATCAGATATTGTTACCTCTTCTCCACTCCCTACATTTAGAATTTCATCTTCGATTTCATTTAAAATTATAAATTTTACAGCCATTGATAAGTCATCTACGTATAAAAACTCTCTTTGTGGTTTGCCAGTTCCCCATACACTAAACTCACTGGCTTGAGAAAGTTTTGCTTTATGCATTCTAAAAATTAATCCTGGTATAACATGACTGTTTACTGGTGAATAATTATCATTCGGCCCATATAGATTAGTAGGCATAAGATTAATTATTTTATGACCATATTGTGTGCTTAAAGCATTTCCCATTTCTATTGCTGTGAGTTTAGCCATTGCGTAAGGAGAGTTAGTAGGTTCAAGTTTACCTGTCATTAAGCTTTTCTCCTCAATAGGGTTTTCAACTCCAAGAGGATAAATACAGCTACTCCCTAGGTTAATAAGTTTAATTTTATTAAATTCAATTAAACTTTCCAAAAGATTGATATTAATTTTTAAATTCTCTAAGATAAATTCTGTTCGGTTGGTATTATTTGCAACAATTCCGCCAACTTTTGCCGCTGCATTTATAACAATATCAGGCTGAACATCTTTAATCATTTCGTATGTTGCATCAAATGAAAATAAATCTGCCATATCTCGATTAGCTGGAATTGTATTAAATTTACCTTCTTCACCAAGAACTCTTACTAATGAAGAACCAACAAGTCCATTGCTTCCTAGAACTAAAACTTTCAATAATTTTCCTCAATTATGTTAATAATTTACTATTAACAATAATAACTAACAAAATTAAATTATATATTCTATTAAATTGTTCTATTTCTTTTTAACAAACTTAATATAATTACGTATGTGTGTGGTTTCATTGGAAAACTTTCGTATGACATTATAGATGTAAACTCTTTAGAAATATGTAATTCATATATAGAGTGTAGAGGCCCCGATTCAAAAGTAGTACGCTCATCGTCAAGTGAATTACTAAAATATTGTTTTATTTTTAACAGACTATCTATTTTAGATTTAGCAGAAAATGCAAACCAACCAATGGTAGATTCATTTTCCGGAAATATTTTAATGTTCAATGGAGAGATATTTAATCATGAAGAGTTAAGAAAATACTTAATTAAAAAAGGTATGAATTTTAAAACAAGCCACTCTGATACGGAAGTTATTATAAAAGGACTTATTGCTGAAGATCTAAAATTCGTACAGAAATTAAAAGGGCAGTTTGCTATTTTTTATTTTGATAAAAATAAAAATAAAGCTTATTTAATAAGAGATAGGTTGGGTCAAAAACCACTTTTTTTCTCAACGTTAAATAATAGTTTGGTATTTGGATCTAACTTAAAATCTCTTGTTAAATTAAATAATTCAAAAGACCTAGAAATAAAAAGCATAGATGAATATTTAAGATATGGAGTGGTATCTTCACCAAATACTATTTTCAAAAACTACTATAAAGTAGAACCTTCCCAAATAATTGAGGTTGATTTTAACAACAGAACTTTAGAACTAAGAAATTCAATGTATTGGGATGTTGAAGATAGTTTGGATGAAAAACCATTTGTTAATGAGGAATTCTTTGAAATTTTAAATAATTCTGTAAAAATACGAACACAAGCTGATGTAGACATTGCAAGCATTTTATCCGGAGGATTAGATTCTACAGCCATTACAAAATTTATTTCTAAATCAAATAATATTGATACATTCTCTGTGATAAGTGATGATAAAAAATATGACGAAAGTAAATGGTCATATACAGTAGCTAATAAGTATAAAACCCAACATAAAACTATATCTATAAATTCTAAAATTTCTAAAGAAGACATTAGAGAAAGTTTGGACTCTCTAGATGAACCTTATTCAGATCCGTCTGTTATACCATCATTTAAACTATACCGAGAAATATCAAAACATTACAAAGTGGCAATTTCTGGAGATGGTGGTGACGAGTTACTTGGTGGATATAAAAGAACTTTTATGACTTTATATAATAACCCTATTCCTAGTCAACTTCTAAAAACAACTTACAATATTTATCCAAGTTTTTTAGGAACTGGAAGTTATTTTCTATCCAAAGTCAAAAACAAAGAAGAATCTTATCAATCTACACTATCTGATGATAAATTTATAAAGTTACTATTTTCTGAAAATAAAGAATCAAAAAAAAATATATTTTTAGGTAAAGATATAAATTTATATAAAGCTCTTTTGATTAGTGACTACAAATTTTTTCTTCCTGAACAGATGTTATTTAAAGTTGATAGGACATCTATGGCTAACTCTCTTGAAGTAAGATCTCCGTTTCTAGATCATGAACTTATCGAGTACATTATGAGTCACACTACGAATTACTTAAACCTAAAAAGATCAAAACCAATTCTTAAAGATTTTTTAATGAACGATTTTGACAAAGAATTTGTTGAAAGACCCAAACAGGGGTTTGTCTTTGATTTAGAATCTTGGATATTTAAAAATCTAAATTTCATAAATGATACTTTTGAAGATGGAAGCGTTGTAGGTAATTATTTTAATAATCCAACAAAAAAATTATCTATTTACAAGTCTAGAGTGAACGCTTTAAGGATTTGGAAGATATATACTTTAGAAAATTATTTATTAAATTTTTAAATTAGAATATTTTGATAATCTTCATACATATTTTTTGAAAGTTTTGAGATATTATTGTTTTCCTTAATATTTTGTTTTGAATTGTTTGATATATTTTCCATAAAACTTTTTTCTGAAATTAATTCACCATATATATTTAATAGATTTGGATTTTCTAAGTCAAATAAATACCCATTAACTTTATCATCAATTAACTCTCTATGATTGGGTATATCACTTGCAACTACGATACAGCCACTACCCATCGCTTCTAGGACTGTTTTTGGATTACCCTCAAAAAATGATGTTGAAATGTAAAACATATATTTGGAATATAGATTTAATAAATGTTCATATTTTAAGTTACCAATAAAATTTACCTGAGTATTATTTTTTTCCGCTAACTTTTTAAGCTCATTTAGCAAACTGCCAGACCCAACAATGTCAATTGATATATAATCCTTTGTATCTTTAAACTCTTTGATTAGTAGTTCAAAGTTTTTTTGATTCTCTAGCCTACCAACAGTTAATATCTTGTTTTTGTATCTTTTACTAATTAATTCTTGTGATTCTTTAATCTCAACCCAGTTCGGTCTTATTTGTAAACGATTTAGCTTGTTATTTTTAAAATATTTTTTTAAAAGTTCATAATCTGAAAAACTAGCAACAGTATATAGATCACAAATTTTTAAGGCTAAATAGTTTAAAATCTTATAACTCATTATTAACAATAAAGATTTCTTGTCATTTTTAGCAAAAACTTCCATATTGTATCCTGTTCTTAAAACTAAGGGTTTTTTGTAAATTAATTTTATAATAATTGGAACCCATGAACCCAATAATTGATGTTGGTGCAATATTGACACGTCTTTAAATTTATCCTTGTAAATAAATGGAACAATAAATGATTTGATAAGCCTTATTATTTTTAAATTTGAATATTTAATTTTGGAATATATTGGTATAACCTCAAAATGCTCATTTATTTCTTTATAAGAATTATCTGTACTATCTCCATAGGTAAAAAAAATGAACTCTACTCCATATTCATCTTTTAATTTTCTATAAATTTCTACTTCTCTTTCAATAGTTCCAGAATTAGACCAGGTCTTTAATGAGTAATCAAAAGTAAAAAAAACTGCTACCTGCATACAATTAATTATAAGGCAACTGTATTTAGATAAGTTAGTATTATCGAAATCATAAATAAGTTAAAATGTAAATAATGAAAACAATTTCCTACGTCTTTATAAGTGGAAGAAAAGATAAATTTTATTCTGACACCGTTGAAGCAAAAGAATTTTATTATGGGCTAACTTATTTTTCTGACTTGGGTTACAAAATAAATATTATTGAATTCGATGATGATCTTACTAAGCCAATTAGCTTTTTAAGAATTTTTGACAAGATTTTAAATAAACTATTTAGTATTCCAAGCTATACGCACAAGTTAAATTCTATTTCTAATTTTAAAAAATTAAAAGATTCTGACAATATTATTTTAGTCTCCGAATCGACAGGATATTCTGCACTGTTTATGCTCTTTTTTTTAAGAAATAAAAGTTCTAGAGTTTCCTTGTTTGTTATGGGTATGTATAGTAAAAAAATAAGATTTCCAATATTTAGATTTATTCATAATTTTTTTATTAGGCTTCTAGTTTTATTGATTGATGATGTGTTTATTCTTGGTAAAGGGGAGTACAATAAGGCAATTAAATTTCATAAAAAAAGTAAAAAGCTTTATTATTTTCCATTTTGTATAGATATAGATTTTTGGAAGAATACAAATAATAAAAATATTACAGCTAACGAAGAAGTTCTTTTTGTAGGTAATGATGGAAACAGGGATTTTGAATTATTAACAAAAATTACCAAAAAATTAGAAAATTTAAATTTTAGATTAATTTCAGAAAATGAATTAGTGCTTAAAGCAAATTTTAAAAATACTAAAACACATAAAGGAAGGTGGGGAAGCCAAGAAATTACTGATTTACAATTAAAAAACTATTATCTTAACTCTAGATTTGTAATATTACCATTAAAAAACTCAACTCAACCATCTGGTCAAAGTGTTTCTCTTCAGGCCATGTCTCTAGGAGTTCCAGTGATAATTTCAAATACTGATGGGTTTTGGGACAGAGATGTATATGAAGATAATAAAAGTATCATTTTTGTTAATTCTGATAGTTTAGATGAATGGGTTAAATCAATTTCTGAACTTTATGATAATTCTGAAGCTTTAAAAAATATTAGTGAAAGATCAAGCGAGATTGTTAAAAAAGACTTTTCTTTAGATAATTTTAATAAAATGTTATCAGATATACTTAATATTTGAGTTATGAGTACAGAATTGCAAGAAGTTTGTGGAAATTTTCCTGAAAATTATACTCCTTTAGATATTGTAAGTGATCCCAGCTTTATATTTGAAAATGATCCTGCTTATACGGCAGTGCAGTTATGGGATAAAGAGGGTAATACAATATTTGTAAATTCTTTTATAGAATGTAAGCATTATTTTGATGGTGGTTGGTCATTTAATCCTATTGTAATGCAAGAAGAGCAGTTGCAGATATATGCATTATTATTTTTTGTAACCACATTTTTTATATTTAAATTTATTGAAAAATTTTATAATGCAAAAAAATAAGTATCTTTACTTAAAAGTTATTGCTTTATTAATTCTATTAGTTTTACCCTGGCTAAATGCAGACTATTCTGATGAAATACATCCTCAGGCCCCTGTTCAAGAAGATATGAGTTTTTATGAAATAAATCCATGCAAAGTATCTTTAGTAGAATTTTTATTAGAGGTACCCATAGCTTCTTATCAAGATCATTATCATTTTAGATTTAATAATTATTCCTCTATTTCTTGTTTCGGTAGAATTTCTGGAGTAACTTTGCAAAATAATGAGTTTTATATTTCGGTTGGAACAAATAGTTTTATTAATTTAATTTTACAAACATTATTTTGGATAACATTAATTTCATTTATAAAAAAAAGTTCCAAATTTAAATTGTCTAAAGAGAGACTTTTAACAATTGTAATTTCAACTGTTTTGTTGACGAACTTGGTAATCTCAGAATCAAGATTTTATGAACAGAATTTTTATCTGTTTGACTTTACAAACTCTCAAACAATAATGGGTCTTAGAATTTTAATTCTTTTTTCTTTTTTTCATATTGTAAATATAATTGTCCCAAGACTAGGCAATATTGTTAATTTATTACCCTATATATTTATTTTTTCAGGGGTTTATAGTGGGTTTAACATTTCTTTTTATCTATTTGTATTAATATTTTGTGGAATATTTTCTCTAATTACCAAAAAAAATATGAACTCAATTATTTTTCTGGTATCCACAATACCACTTTTATATTTTTGGTCATATAACGCAAATGATAGGTACTCTTTTAAGGTAGATAAGTTAAGAGGCTTTAGTAGTTCAAGCTTTGATTCAAGTTCAAATTTATTGTGGGCGACAATATTCATAATTGTTTTAATTGGTTTATCTGATGTGTATAGAAACAATTTAAATCATTTAAATTTTGAAAAGATATACAAACATTTTTGTAATTCAACAATCTTGATACTACTTTTTGGAGTTGTTGGAGCAAACTTTCCTTTGGCAAATTTTTTCAACTATTTTTATTTAGGGCAACAAAAATACGGTGTTTCAATTATGAACCCTTTTTCATTTGATATCTATGGTCAAAAAATTGCTTGGAGAGGAATTTTTTCTAGCTCTGAGTTTGCTGGGGAAATATTTGCATTATTTTTAGTATTTACAACTTATATGTACTTTTCAAAATTTAGATATTCAAAAATATATTATATTGGCATTATTTCATCAATCTTAGGACTTTACTTTTCTAATAACAGAGCAGCATTTCTTCTTCTAATATTTATTGGACTTTTAATTTTCTTTTTGACAAATAGAAATTATGTTATTAGTTCATACAAATTTTGGGGTTTGATTAGTTTATTTATGTTCTTAGTTCTTTACCAAATTGGTTTCAATAATTTTACATATTCATTTGAATTTATTCAAAATTATACAATTAGTAAAGCAAGTGAATTTAATATTACTGGGAATCGTTCATCTTTTTATAATTTATTAACAAATACCTTTAATAATGAAAGTGTGTCCGGTTCTTTTTTTGGGTTTGTAAGTATTTTTTCATTTTTTCTAAACAGATCAATCCTGTGGGGACTTTTCATAGTAAGATATAATCCAAGTTCCTCAGAACTTCTTTTTGGAACAGGACCTCTTTCTTTTGGAAAATATTTTGGGGAAATTCAAGTTGATGAAATTAATTCTTTACTTTTGCCACACTCCTCAGTCTTGTCTTATCTTATTTTTATTGGTCTATTTGGCATAGTAAGCTTTTTTGCCTTTTTCGTCTACACACTATATAAAAATAAAACCAACCTATCAATATATAGTTATTTATTATTTATTTTTATAGCTTTAAATATTGTTAAAAGTGATTCACTATTATATTTACAAGCTATAATTTTTTACTCTTTGTTAGTTTTTATATTTATTAAAAAAGACAATCTTGAATTATTAAAAATTAAAGAACATTTAAAAAAGTGAGCAATATTATTTAGTTATGAATTACCTATTATTTCATTTAGGAAAAATTCCAAAACATTTTTACACATGTGTAAACAATATTCTTAGCATTGACAAAGATGCAAAAATTTTCGTCTTGACAGATAATGACTTAAAGTTAAACGCAGTAGAGATTTTAAATATTAATGACCTTAAAACCCTACTTTTAAAAAAAGAAGAAATATTGTCTATTTATAAAAACACTCACTTAGAATCCAATCCATTGTGGTACACCTCTTTTTTAAGAGTATTCGGATTAAAAGAAGCATCTGAACACTATCAAATTAATAAGTTTATACATTTTGATAACGATGTTTTAATTTACAAATCGTTTTCGGAAATTAACAAGCTAAATGTTATAAAGAAAAATAAAATGAATATTACTCAAATTGACGAAACAAAATTAGTTTTTGGATATTCATACTTTGATAGCTCTGAAAGTATAAAAATTTTGGCAGAATATTTTGATAAAGTTCTGAATCAATATAAATATTTTGTTGATTCTTTTCATAAAGGAAAACCATTAACTGAGATGAGAATAATGAAACTAGCACAAGATACAAACCCTAATTTATTTTCTATTCTTCCCTCACTTCCTTACGAAAGCAGTATCATCTTTGACCCTGCTTCTTATGGGCAATACTTAAATGGCACTCATTTGAAAAGAGGCAATTATATTTTTAAAAGAAGGTGGATATCTACTAATCATATAGTGGGCAGAGAATTAAAGTCTAAACGTGTTGAAGTAATGTATAAAAAAGGTATACCTTTGGTAAAGTTTGAAAATAATTTTTATGACATAGCCAATTTACACATTCATTCTAAAAATCTTGAAAAGTATGTAAGTAATGATTATGTGGAGTATTTTAAGTGATTGATTTTGAGGTTATTTTGTTTTCCCAAAAATTATACATAACAAATTTATTATCGAGATGACTTGAAAAGTCATTATAAATTTTTTTTAATTCATGACTGGAAAAATTATGTAAATCTTTCCAGTCATTTAAATAAAGACACGGTACCGAATTATTTTTTAAATTTTTAGTAAAAGAATTCAGAACTACAACTGGCATAACTTTTAGTATTAGACTTTCCCAAATACGATGTGTATCAACACCATTTCCCTCAGGACAAATAGCAAACATGTAGTTATTCAAGTTTTCATAGTATTCTTTAGTGGAGTCAAAATATTTGGTATCTACAATATCAATTTCTGATAATTCCTCTTTAGTTAAACTTCTCTTTTGATAGTTGGTATAAATATCAAATGAACTTAGGATAAATTTTGATTTATTACCATGAACATTCTTAAACCATTTTTTTCTACCGTGTTTTAGTCTTCTCAAATTTTCAAGACCAATTGGAATAAATGAGACATTTTCTTGTTCTTCTATAACTAGGTTTTGTGCAAACCAGTGAATGACATTTTTAGAAATGTAGGAAATTTCTTCTTCACCAACATTTCTATCTGAATTATGTGTAATCAAAATATATCTACTATTAATTTTTTTGTCATAAAATTTAAAAAATATCTCTATTAAATCTGAATTTAAAAAAATGATATCATTGGTCTTTATTTTTTTGATATTTATATTTTTTGATTCGTCGAATATATGATCAGACATTTTTCTTAAAGTGTCTCCACTAGTATATGGTTTAGAACTCGGTCTAAAAATGTTTGGAAATCTTTCTAAAGTTAACCAAAAAAATCTTATTTTTAATTTTTTGATAGTTTTAATTTTCATTTTTTATAAATGATTTAAGTGAAAGTGCAATGTAAGTAAATGGTTTTTCTAAATTCATAAACTGTAATTTAAATAATACTTTTATAAATGATTTAATTGTTTTTTTATTCCTCTTAAAAACAATATGGTAAGTTTGAATACCTAATTTTGAGTATTCCTTTTGATATGGACTCGAAAATTTTTTCACTATATTTTCCACATCCCAAGGTTTACCTTTGCCTGCGTAATGTAGAAAAACTATTTCATTATTATCAATTTTGTCTAATTGAGTAAAATTGTAATTAAGAGTATTGGAAAACTTAATATATTCATCATCAAAAAAAATATTTAGCACATCTTGATCCCAAAATATAAGATCATCTCCTCGTTTTTCCATTATGTCGATAAGAGACTCACCCACTGAATTTTTTTTCCAGAATTCATAATTTATCATTACGACACCTGCATTGAAATAATTATCATGATTTAATTTCAACTTATTAAATATTATTGGAGCCTCTTTTCTTGTCCCTTCCGTTAATGCTGCAAGGCCAAAATCACTATTTGCCAATTCTTTTGAAACTTTTTTTAGCTGTATTATTGGATCTCTCATACAAATAACATCTGCGTCCAGGTAAATTACTTGCTTTAAATCTTCAGGAAGAAACCTATCTATGAACATTCTAAAATACGTAGCGTTAGAAACATGGGTTCCATCAACTTTAGGAAATATATAGTTATCAGTTTGAATATGATAAGTTTTTATATCCTCGATTTTAGGATGTTCTTTAAAAATATTAAATATTTCTGAGGAAGACTTTTTACTATCACTAATTATATGTATTGTTATTTTTTCAGAAACATTTCTTAATAGAGAACTTATAGAAGTTTTTGCCTGTTCACTATAGTTTTTATCAAAACAATAAAGAAAATTTATCATACTACTGACTTTCTAGTTAATATATTTTTATATTTTCTTAACCTGTTTCTAAGATGTCTATTTCTCAAAATATATTTATTTAAATAATATTTAAAATTTAGTATTTTAATTATTTTAAATATGAGTATCGATATTTTTTTAGTAAAGGTTGTAATTTGTATATTTTTTTGGAGTTTATGTAAATAAAGCATATTGTAACTTTCTAAAAATCTTGGATATCCATAATCTTCTAGTTTGCATCTTATGTGGTAGCTTGTAATTATGTTCTCATAAGAAAAAGCGTTTTTATTAATTTCAAAAAAATTTCCTTCAGAAGGTGTTACTTGTAAAAATTTCATTAATTTTCCTATTGCTAAGTCATCAATAAGAGAGTGATCCCATAGTTCTTTATTATTTACAATTTTTTTTATGGTATGTTTACTAAAAATTATTCCACTTCCAGATATAAAACTTATATTTAACATATCTAAGTCAATAATCTTTCCGGAATAAACATAATCATTATTAATAGAATTAATGTACCTAATTAGTTCCTCTATGTTGACATAAGAGCTGCTGTTGACTCTAAAAATATACTCAAATTCTTTATTTTCTAAACACCATTCAAAAGACTCAAGTGTTTTATATCCCACATCTTCGATAGAGTCTTTAGAGGTAAGCCTTAAATAAGGCTTTTCATAGGTTGTTTCGGAAAAACCACCAATAAAATTAATAACTTCAATATCGAACTTTTTAGCATCATTAATCCAAGTTTTCTGTTGTATTTTTTCATTTCTAGGTGAAGGGTACTTATGAGATGAAAGGAGCAAAATTATAATTTTTCTAGTCATTTTACAAAGATTATCCAATTTTTATTAACTGATATAATTATAAGCGCTTTTTACCATATTTTATTTTTAGTAGATACTCTTACTTTTTTGTTCTTCAGTCCAGTGATTTTTAGAAAACTCTCCCTTATTTCTACCTCGAAGCTTGTGATTAAATTTATGTTTAAAATTAAAATATTTGTTATAGTCGATGCCATATAATCTAAAAGTATTATTGTTGCATTTAAATGTCTTATCAGTTGAAGTACTTATTTTGCTCCAATCAACTACTTCGCCATTGTTTTTGGACAAAGCAAATATAGCTTCAGCATAAGTTTTTACAGTTAATGAGTGATGGTCAAATTTATATTTTTCTTCTGAAATAGCTTTCAAAATATTATCAAGAGTCAAAGATAAAATAGGATGATTTCTATTAAAAATTAATGCCCACTGAACAAAAAGATTATTGTTTTTTTCTGCGGTAATAATTCCTTCATCCTTTTCATTTATTAATGAGGAAAGTGAACCAATTATTTCTGAATCAATGTCTAGATAAACACCACCTTTATTTAGTAATATTGTGTATCTCCAAACATCAGCTTTGGCAACAATATTGTTTAATTTAAAATACATGTTTTTAATATCACTAGCTGCATTGGATTGCATATAGTCATTCATTTGCTCGTCTGTATAAATTATGTGTTTATAGCCGTCATTCTTTTTTAGCATTTTTTGATGAAGTTTATAAACTTCTGAAGGTAAATTCTGTGTTTTCCATGTTTGATAGATTACTTTTGGAATCATTATTATAGGTTAATTGCTTTTTCATTAATATGATGCTTTCCCATTTAAAAATAAATATAAAATATTACAATAAAGATAAATGAATTTATCTAATATAACATTTTATAAAAGACACAATCTTGAGTTAGAGAGATATCTGCATTCCGAATCATCTATACACATAATTAATAAAATTTCTAAAAACAAAATAAAAGAAGACTTATCAAAAAAAGTTTATATTGATATGAATAATGCAAATCAGAATATAAATATTGGCACGGATAAGTATGAAACAATAATTTTGACAGATATTTTAGAGTCCTCAAATGATATATATGAAATAATTTCAATTTTAAAAAAGAGCCTCAAAAAAAACGGAAAGTTGATTGTCACCTCTGTCAATACGAAATACTTTACAATCTCAAAAATTTTAGATAAATTGAATTTAAAAGATAAAAATTATATTTACTCGGACACTAACAACAAGAAAATAAAAAGTATTGCGTCTGGATTAGGTTTCGAATTAGTAAGCACAACTTCCAAACAAATTTTCCCATTCAGCTTATTAGGAATTGGTAATATTATAAACAAACTTTTAGAATTATTTCTTTTTAGATTTTCATTTGGAATTAAAACTTACTCAGTTTTTCGCTTAATAAGTCAGGAAAATCTAAGTCTTTCAAAAACTATTATTATTCCAGCAAAAAATGAAGAGGGAAATTTAAATGAGTTAATCAATAGAATTCCAAAATTTAAAAACTGTCAGATAATAATATGCTGTGGAGTTTCAAAAGACAAAACCTATGAACTAGCAAAAGAAATTGCGACCTTTAACAAAGATTTTAGATTTAAAGTATTTATGCAAACAGGACAAGGCAAGGCCAATGCAGTATGGGACTCATTAAAAGTATCTTCTGGAGATATCATAGGAATTCTAGATGCGGATATTAGTGTTGATCCAGAAGAACTAGAGCATTTTTTTGATATCATAGAAAAAAATCATGCAGATTTTGTAAACGGTACTCGACTAATCTACGAAATGGAAAAAGGGTCTATGAGGTTTATAAACAAACTTGGAAATAGATTATTTCAATTTTTAATTTCTCAAGTAATTAAAACTAACTTAACAGATTCCTTATGTGGAACAAAAGTATTCAAAAAAAATTTAGTTAAAAAAATATTTTGGTGGCAGGAAACTTTTCAATTAAACGATCCTTTTGGTGATTTTGATCTACTTTTCACAGCTTCATATACTGGGCAAAAAATAATAGAATATCCAATTCACTATAAAGCCAGAAAATATGGCAAAACGCAAATTTCAAGATTTAGAGATGGATATAAACTTATAAAATACTTTTTTAAGTCTTTTCTTGTATTTAACGCTTCAAGAATATGAGAATTGGAGTTTTAAAAATTAGACAAATTGTATCTAATAAATATTTTATTTTTTTAATTCCATCCCCCTTAATTTTAAATCTTTTTTATAACTTATTAAACGGAAATAAATTAATAGAAAATATAAACTTAATTGATTTAATTTCATCGATTTTTATATTTTTATTTTTTTTGATGATTGGGAAGTGCTTTAATTTAATTAATCCAAATTTAAACATTACCTTTGGAATTATTTGTTATTTATTCAGCTTTTTCTTAGTTGAATTATTGATTCTGTTTTTCCTGCAAGATATAACTATAAATTATTCTTTTGGAATTACGAATATGCTCTGGGCTTTTTACTTTTTAAAGAATTTAAATGAAAAAAAGTATTTCTTCATAATTATATTTTCGTATTTTACGATGTTCTTTTTTAATAATCAACTTTTTGAGTCGATGACTCTTAACCCAAATTTATTAGGAGATGTTTACGATGTTTTCTATCCAAATACTGAAAAAATATATAACCGCAGTTATTTCCAGTCAGTTTCAGAGCCAGTGATGATTGGATACCCTCAATTTCTGAGCTATTTAGATGCTATGATTTACAAAATAACTTTTGGCTCAAAATCTTATAGTTTCTTTCCGAGTACAACTTTTCTTTTTTTCTGGCTTAATATACTTTTGTTTTTGGAACT
>MDTB01116403.1_pt1 | contig 38727 bp, 36 predicted proteins | sample 811161 | NCBI WGS metagenome assembly MDTB01 (sample SAMN05326650, study PRJNA326480) | marine metagenome | isolation source: seawater | place: Mediterranean Sea | collected 2009 | reverse complement strand
TTACTATATATAAATGAGAATATAAATGAATTATGTATTTTATGATTTCGAAACTTCTGGAATAAATGTAAATTTTGATCAACCTTTACAAATCGCAGCTATATTATTAGATGAAGAATTTAATGAAATAGATGTCATTGATGAAAGATGTAAGTTAAAAGATGGGGTTATAGCTAACCCTAAAGCTCTTTTAGTTAATAGGGTAAAAATAGATATTTTAAGAGATGCTCAATCATTTTATGACATGATGGATATCGTACAAGATAAGTTCTCTAAATGGTCACCGGCCACATTCATAGGTTATAATAGTATATGGTTTGATGAAGAAGTTTTAAGAAATAGTTTATTTCAGTCCTTACATGATCCTTATATAACTAATACAAATAATAATTCACGAGCAGATTTATTTAAAATTGTACTTGGCCTTGCTCCTTTAGGATTAGACATTTTAAATTTACCAATAAAGGGAGAAAAGGGAAGAATCAGTTTCAAACTAGAAGATATTGCAAAAGCAAATGACATACAGAGCACAATAAAAGACTATACAGCTCATGATGCTTTAAGTGATGTACGCGCAACAATTGGAGTGGCGAAAATTATTAAAGAACAAGCATCAGATTATTGGAATGAATGCATGAAAACTATTAAACCCAAGGACATGGAGGATTATCTTAGTACCAGTAAGTATTTTTTTGCAGCCCCAACACATACATCGTCAAAAAAGTATACACCTATTTCTTATTTAACAACAAATCCAAACTATTTAAGAGAGTTAGCCTTTTTTGATTTAGAAAATGATCCACTTAGATTTTCAGACTCTAGGGTATCAGCAATAATTGCTTTGATAGAAAGTAAACAGAAAGTAATTCGCTTACTCAAATCAAATAAATCACCAGTAATTCTTAGCTCAGAATATATTAAAAATCTAGATATATATAAAAAGGAAGACTTTTTAGAATTTGACAAAAAAGCTAATGACTTAGAAAAGCAAGAAAGTTTCGTAAACAATTTAAAACAGGCATTAGTAGACAGGCTTGATGATTATCAAATTAATCAAGCCGTGCCAGAATTTTTAGAAGATCAACTATATACCGGAGAATTTTTTTCATCTAGTGATAAAGAAAAAATGAAGATATTTAAAAATACTAATAGCCCTAATGAACAATATAAAATTTCTCAAGAGTTTCAAGACTCAAGACTTAGAGAGATATGTTATAGATTTTTATTTTCTATCAGCCCAAATGTATTACCAGATGACAAACTATTAGAAAGAAAAAGATTTATTGCTGATAAAGTTTTTTGTAAAGAGGATAAGGTGAAATGGTGCACCCTTGAAAAGGCTAAAAATGAACTTCAGGCAATAAAAGATGATGATAAATATATTGACCAAAAAGACTATATTCAAGAAATTGATAAATATATTAAATCAGAAGAAGAAAAATATACATCTTATTTACTTGGACTTGTTTAATTGGGCCAATATTTCAATTATTTTTCTCGAAGATACATAGCCTGGTATGACTGTTCCATCTTCAATAAATATCATCGGTGTTCCATTAACATTCAAATCACTTGCTAGATTATAATTATCTTTTATTGGATTATTACATTCCATACCTCTAATAAAATTATTTTTAAAAACTTGATCTAGGGCTGTTTTTCTATCATCTGCACACCATACTGATACCATATCTTCATATGCATCATCGTCAACTCCATTTCTTGAAAATAGAACATACCTTATAGCTATATTATTCTCTAAAAGATCATTTATCTCATTATGCATTTTTTGGCAGTAAGGACATGATGTATCTGTAAAAATCGTAATCGTGTGATTAACTTTTTTTGGTTTATATATTACAGTATCTTCATTTTTAATTTTTGATAAAAAAGATTTTCTTTTTACCTTTATACTATTTTCTGTAAGATTGCTCCCACTCTGGAAATCAATTATATTTCCAGCAATGAGATGTCTAAAATCTGTTGTGAGATAGAATATTTGGTCCTGTATAGCAATTTCGAAGAAAGAATCATTTAGTCTTTCAACAGAATCTATTTTAATATGAGGGTATTTTTCATTCATGGCATTTTCTACATCCGATTCCGTTGTTACGTTTTTAGTACAAGAAATAATTAAAAAACTCAAAATTAATAGCAACAATATCTTCTTCATAAGTTTCTAGCCTCTTGGATGAAATTTTGCATGAAATTTAATAAGTCGTTCTTTAGCAACATGCGTATATATTTGTGTAGTAGATAAACTAGAATGACCTAATAACATTTGAACAGATCTTAAATCGGCTCCATGATTTAATAAATGTGTTGCAAATGCATGTCTCAAAGAATGAGGAGAAATGGTTTTGCTATCTAAAGATATTTTAGAGTAATTATTAATAATACTCCAACATGACTTACGAGATAACTGCTTTCCTCTATTGCTCAAGAAGAGATACACATTTTCATTTTCTGCTACTAAATCCTGACGAATGTTATCAATATAGTCTGTTAGCCAAGATAGAGCAGTTTCTCCTACAGGCACTATTCTCTCTTTTCCTCCTTTGCCAGCAATTTTTACAATACCGCGTTTAAAATCAATCTCATTAAACTTTAAGTTAATTAATTCAGATATTCTTAATCCTGTTGCATATAGAAGTTCTAACATAGCTTTATCTCTAATCCCGTAAGGCGATGAAAGATCAGGGGCGCATAAGATTTTTTCAACATCTTCTTCGCTAATATTGATAGGCAACTTACGACCAATCTTTGGAGATTCAATTAATTCACTGGGGTTAATTTTGATAATACTATTATAGGTTAACCAGTTGAAAAAGCTTTTTATGGAAGATAATGATCTATTGATGGATGATGAGAGATTTCCTTTTTTGATTTTTTCTGCCAAAAACATATTAATATCAATTTCAGTACATGCTTTCATAGTCTTATCTTTTGAAGACAACCATTTAGACAATTGATTCAAATCAGAAGCATAAGATTCAATAGTGTTTTTAGAAAGTCCTTTTTCAATCCAAATCGAATCGCAAAAATTATCAATAATATTATCATTTACACTGTTCTGCATATATCATATCCTAAAGCAGTCATATATTATTGTACTATACTTTAAAAAAAATAGTAAAGCGGAGACAATGCAAAATAAGAATAAATATAGTTGTATAAACGAATTCGATCCATCTGCTCTAGATGAAGTCAAGGCAATCGCAAGAATAACAAAATCTATTAAACAAATAGATAAAAGTGAAAAAGTGAATATAAAACAGTCTTTTGGTCGAGTCTGCTTTGAAAATATTAAATCAAAAATTAGCATACCATCTTTTAGAAATTCTGCTATGGATGGATATGCTGTTAATATATCGCAATTAAAAAAAAATAACTATATTCTTAAGCAGACTGGAATATCTCTAGCGGGGAAACCATACATAAAGAAATTGAAAGAAAAAGAAACTATTCGCGTAATGACTGGTTCATTAATTCCTCAGAACTGTGATGCGGTAATCATGAAGGAGATGGTACAAATACGAAAAAGTAGTATTACCTTTCCAGATACTATCAAAAAAAATCAAAATATAAGATTCATAGGTGAGGATATAAAAAAAAATAATCTCATAATAAAAAAAGGTAAGGTAATAGACTATATAGATTTAGGAATATTATCATCTATTGGTATTAGCACAGTCAAAGTATTTGCTAAACCTATAGTAAGTTTTTTTTCAACAGGCGATGAACTAGTTTCAATTACAAAGAGATTAAGAAAAGGAGAAATCTATGATAGCAATAGATATTTGTTATTTGGCTTACTTTCAAAATTACCAGTCATAATCAAAGATATGGGTGTTGTGAGAGATAATGAGTTAGCTATAAGCAATAAATTAAAAGAATGTAGCAAAATATCTGATGTAATCATCACTACTGGTGGAGTATCAGTAGGTGATGCAGATTTTATCAAAAGCGCTTTAAAAAAGGTTGGGGAAATTAATTTTTGGAAAATATCAATAAAACCTGGGAGACCTCTAGCATTTGGAAAAATAAATAAAGCAAAATTTTTTGGACTACCAGGAAATCCTGTCTCGGCGGCAATAACATTTCAGTTATTTGTAATTCCTGCGATAGAGAAAATGTTATGCAGCAGAAAACATAAAAAACTGATTATTAAAGCCAAGCTTGTAACTAATTTAACTAAGAAAAAAGGGCGTATAGAATACAAAAGAGCTATTTTAACTCACGATAATGGTGACTATATTGTTAATACAACAGGCCTGCAAGGATCAAATATACTAACATCACTTGCATCAGCTAACTGTTATATAAGACTTTCTGCTGAGACTGATAAAGTTAAAAAAGGAGACTACGTTGATACATTGCCTTTTGATATTGAAATATGAATACAAGCGATAAAAATTATATAAATATTGGTTTCATAAAGAATATAATCATATGTATTTATGACCTTATGTTATTATTCTCAGTTTTATTCTTTATGTCTTTACCTGTTATTTTAATTTCTGATGGGCAAGCAATTATTAATAATATTCTATATCAATTATATCTCTTGATAATAATATTATTTTACTATCTATGGTTTTGGATTAAGCATAATCAAACTTTAGGAATGAAGAGCTGGAAGACATATATTGTTAATAATAAAAATGAAAGTAAATTATCTATTAGACAATGTCTTCTTAGACTTATCATATCATTATTAGGTGGTCATATTTTGTTAATAGTGCATAAACATTCGTTGCAAGATCTCATTTCAAAAACAAAAATCATTAGCAAAATATCTAACGCAAGCTAGCTTGCAATTGGTGGTCTAATAAATACTTGCCAGCTATGATGAATAATAGATTTGGCAAGAGAACACTAATTATAGGAGCAATACCTAAAACCATTCCTAAATTAGGCAAAATGGAGCTTATTATAAAAAAAGCAATACCTATAAACACACCCAGAACAATCCTCTGGCTAAGATTAGATGATCTCTGTCTACCAAAAATAAAAGGCATTGAAAGAAAAAGCATAATAATAGTAGAAAATGGTTTAAATATTTTATCCCAATATATTTTCTTTTGTGTAGTTGCATCGAGATTATTTTGGTCTAGATAGGAGATATTTTTCACTACATCAGATAAGGATAGGCTTGTCGCTTTGTGAGTTTTGATATTTATTAGTTTTCTATCAATAAACTCGATGGTTTCTTCTTCAGCAAAATATTTTTTAGTAATTGGTATTGATGTTAGAATTGTTTCCTCAATTTTCGTGAGCTTCCATACTTTATCGATATATCTAGCCTCTACTATTGTTTTTATAGAAGATAATGTACTTTTTTCATCATATTTATACATTGTTATATCTCTTAGATTTTTATCTGAATATATTTCATTAATTTTTATATAAGTATTATTATCTTTAAACCAAACGCCATTTTTATGAAATATTACTTTTTTATTAAGAGCTAGATTTTTATTTTTCTCAGCTTCATTACTGAATGTAGGTACTATTGAGTCTGATATATAATAAAACAATGTAGATAATATAAATGCCTGAACAATTATTATAGTCATTATCTTTGCAGTTGAAATACCTGCAGCCTGCATTGAAACAAATTCCATATCTGAGGCCATAGCGCCCAATGAAAGCATTGAGCCAATGAGTACCGCATAAGGAAACATAATTGAAATGCTTTTTGGTATATTTAAGACGATATATTTAGATAAAGTATATATATTATAATTTCCTATATTTAAATATTTTATTTCTGCAGTAAAAGAAAAAAATATTTCTAAAGATACTAATACAATTAGGCTTACTATTAATCCTAAAGAAAATCTTTTAAATAAATACATATAGATTATCATTATTGTCTACTCGGAATTTTAGTTGAGTCTTGAAAGTATAAAAAAGCTATAAAGGCAATTAAAATGATATGTATCCACCATAATCCAAGTACACCAGGTGTAAATTCTAACAAATACATTTTTTTAACAAGAGACATAGTTATAAAATAAGAAAAATAAAAAAGTGCAGCTAAAAATATTTTATTATATCTACCTTTCCTTGGCGAAGAGTGACTTAATGGGATAGCAATGAAACCTAATATCAACGTAGCCAATGGTAAAATCAGCCTAGATTGTAATTCTGCTTTTGCCTCTAAATTATTTAAAAAAAATAACTCATATGTGCTTAAAGCTTCATACTTAGAATTTATAAATGCTGGCAAATCTTGTCCAAGTTGTACACCATGTTCAAGATATTTTGTTGTTCTTGTATTACCTTTATATGGAGGAAGAATTTCTGTTATAACGCCATCTTTTAATAAAATATATCTCCGCTCATCTTTATCTTTAATATACGAAGCAGTGACAGAGTTTTCAATCGTATTAGATTTCTTTTTCGATGAGCTAAAAAATATATTATGCAAGGTATCATTTTTGATGCTATCTACAAAAAATGTTGCTTTACCATTTTGAGATGAATTAAATCGACCAGCTCTAATTTCTTCGACCTTTTCTTCACTATTTAACCTATGTTCGAGCTTATATCTAAACTCAGTAGCAGATGGCGTGATATATAATGAAAAAATAGCTACGATAATAAATGTAGCAATAATAATTGTTTTTAGAGATTTTGCTAAATCAATTGGCGAAATGCCTGAAGAAAATATCACTGACATCTCATTGCTGTTATAAAATTTACCAAGAGAAATAACGATGCCAAAGAAAAGGCTTATAGGAATGACATATATTGAATATTGGGTTATTTTAACTAGAATTACAGGAAATAGTAAATAAGTCGGAAAATTACCTACAGAGGCTTCTTCTATCAATCGTAACATGGTGTTAGATGATAATATCACCATAAATATCAGGAACACTGAAAGAGAAGATCTTAGAATCTCTTTTAACAAATATTTATCAAGAATTTTCATTATGGTAATATATTTTATCAAATTTTAACAAGTTTTAAAAAAAAATGTTAATCTAGTATATATTCTCATAAAATGGATAAAAGGTAAAAAATATGGATTATAAAAGCTTAAAAGCGAATACAATAATAGGCAAAACTGATATATATTTGGTTGGGGTCTATACTGACAAGAGATTATCTCACCTTGGGAAATCTATAGCTAAATTGAATATAGAATTAGCAAAAAAGTGCTTCAATAAAAATGATTTTACTGGAAATATCGGTGATCATAGAACTATAGATGATTTCAAAAATAATGTACAAATACTCTTTTTTGGTCTGGGAGATAAAGACAAATATAGTCCTCTTACCTTAAATAAATCTATTAAAGGAATAATAAGTAAGATTAAAGATATACATGTCACTAATATTTCGATTAATACTGATAACATAATTTCAAAAAGAAATAATGTTACTTTAGAGTTATTGGTGACTTATTTGGAAGACGGCTTTTACAAGTATATTTATAAAAAAGAAAAGAAAAAGTCAAAAATTAAATCTTGTAATTTAATTTCTAATAAAATTTTTCCACGGAAGGCATTTATTACAAGTGTTACAAATGGTAAAGCAATTTCTAATGGTATCAAGCTAGCAAAGGATCTTGGTAATACTCCACCTAATATTTGTAATCCAACTTTCTTAAGCAATGAGGCAATAAAACTAAAAAAGATTAATAAAAAATTAAAAGTAACTGTTATCAATGAAGCAAAAATGAAATCTATGGGCATGGGCTCATTATTATCTGTATCACAAGGTAGTAAAGAGCCGGCAAAATTAGTAGCCATTGAATATATGCCTGTGAAAAATAAACAGCCTATCGTCTTAGTTGGCAAAGGTATAACATTCGATACAGGTGGAATATCCCTTAAACCATCACCAAATATGGATGAAATGAAATATGACATGTCAGGCGCAGGCAGTGTACTTGGTACTATGAAGGCGCTTGCTGAAATGAATATTAATAAAAATGTTATAGGCATTATAGCTTGTGCTGAAAATATGCCTGGAAGTCAAGCAACCAGGCCAGGTGATGTTTATACAAGTATGTCTGGATTGACAATTGAAATATTAAATACAGATGCTGAAGGACGACTGGTTCTTTGTGATGCCCTTACCTACTCGAGAAAATATAAACCAAAATATATGATAGATATGGCAACGCTGACAGGAGCCTGTCTTGTTGGGCTTGGTAAATATCCAAGTGGATTATTCTCAAATGATCAAAAACTCGCCGAGTTAATTAAAAAATCTGCAGATAAAACGGGTGACAGAGTCTGGCAATTACCATTATATGATGATTATTTTGAAGAGTTGAAAACAAATTTTGCGGATATTCAAAATATTGGTGGCAGATATGGTGGAGCCATTACAGCTGCAGCATTTTTAGCTAAGTTTACAGATGGAGTTAAATGGGCACATTTAGATATTGCGGGAACAGCATGGGAGGTTGGGAAGAATAAAGGCTCTACCGGCAGACCAGTAAGTCTATTAATAGACTTCGTACTCTCAAATTAAAACATTGGATAATTCAGCAATATTTTACATATTAGACTCAGATGACGACATTAATTATTGTACGTGTAAAATTATCAAAAAATTTTATGAGGAAGGTAAAAAAATCTTAGTTTCGTCAAAAAATTCTATATTGATAGATGATTTAAATAAATTATTGTGGACATTTGAGCAATTAAGCTTTATTCCTCATTCTACAAGCAAAGATTATGATTCATTTACTCCGGTGTTATTAACAGAGACGGGCTATAAGAATGATTCTATAATTAAAAAAGATTATAATATATTTATAAATCTTGATGATGAAGTAAAAACTGACTATTATAATTATGAGGTTGTAATAGAACTTGTCAGTGGTAATGAACATCAAAAAAATCTAGCAAGAGAGAAATATCTGTATTACAAAAATAATAGACTTAACGTGAAACATGAAAATCTATAAATGGATATAAAATACTCACCAAAAGAATTAGAGTCTAATATCTATAAAAAATGGACAGAAAATGACTGTTTTTCAGCTAAAGATTTAAAATCAAACTATTCAATCGTCTTACCGCCACCTAATGTTACCGGAACATTACACATGGGTCATGCATTTCAGCATACAATAATCGATATACTAATTAGATATAATAGGATGTTAGGTAAAAGTGTTTTATGGCAACCAGGAACAGATCATGCAGGTATTGCTACGCAACTTGTTGTTGAAAATAATCTAAGTAAAAATGGAAAAACAAGAAATTCTATTGGCAGAGAAGCTCTTGTTAATGAAATATGGAAATGGAAGGAACAATCAGGTAATACAATTATATCTCAAACTAAACGAATTGGTTCGTCTGCTGATTGGAATAGAAATAGATTTACAATGGATGATGGTTTAAGCGATGCTGTGAAAAAAGTTTTTATTGAATTGTATGATGAAAAAATTATTTATCGTGGTAATAGATTAGTTAATTGGGATATCAAACTTCAAACTGCTATTTCTGATCTAGAAGTCACAAATACAGAAAAACTGGGGTATTTATATTATATTACTTATGAATTAGAGAATATAGATAAGACATTAACTGTTGCGACTACTAGGCCGGAAACATTATTTGGTGACAGTGCCATATGTATAAATCCCAATGATATAAGATACAAAGACTTAATAAGTCATAAAGTAGTAATTCCTTTGGTTAATAGAGTAGTCCCTATAATTTTAGATGATTCAATTGATATGGAATTTGGTACAGGATGTGTAAAGATTACACCGGCTCATGATTTTAATGATTATAAATTAGGAAAGAAACATAATTTAGATTTCATCAATATTTTAAATAAAGATGGTACGTTTAATGATAATGTTTCTGATTTATTCGTAGGAATGAACATTCATGAATCAAGAAATATTGTTATTGACGAACTAAAAAAGTTGAGAAGATTTGATAAAGCCGAAGAATATAAAACTACTATTCCAATTGGTGAAAGATCAGGAGAAAGTATTGAGCCACTATTAACAGATCAGTGGTTCATGAAAATGGACAATTTAGCAGAACCAGCAATAGAAGCTGTTGAAAAATTAAATATAAAATTTGTCCCAAAAAACTGGGAAAAGATATATTTTAATTGGTTGAATAATATAGAAGACTGGTGTATCAGCAGACAGATATGGTGGGGGCATAGAATACCTGCTTGGTATGATGAAAATCAAAATATATATGTTGGTAATAATGAGGATGAGATAAGAAAAATTAATAATTTAGATAAAGAAATCACTCTGACACAAGACAATGATGTTTTGGATACATGGTTTTCGTCCGCATTATGGCCATTCAGTACAATGGGTTGGCCAGAACAAACAAAAGAATTGGATAAGTACTATCCAACAAGTGTTCTTGTAACAGGTTTCGATATAATTTTCTTCTGGGTTGCAAGAATGGTAATGATGGGTATAAAATTTATGGATAAGGTACCATTTAAAACAGTCTATATACACGGCCTAGTTAGAGATTCTGAAGGAAAAAAGATGTCAAAGTCTATAGGTAATGTAATTGATCCTATAGATATTATTGATGGCATAAGCTTAGACAATCTTATTGAGAAAAGGATATCAAATTTAGTACAGCCAAACTTGAAAGATAAAATTAACAAAAAAACAAAAGATGAATTTCCTAATGGAATAAAAGCATATGGTGCAGATGCATTAAGATTTTGTTTTTGTGCCTTAGCATCTACAGGAAGAGATATAAATTTTGATTTACAAAGAATTGAAGGATACCGAAACTTTTGTAATAAATTATGGAATGCATCACGCTTTGTATATATGACAGCTAATGAATATAAATTCGAAGATAAAATTAAGTTTGATAATCTATCAACATATGAGAAGTTTATAATAATTAAACTTGATGATTTAGTTATAGAGTATAAGAAACACTGTACATCCTATCGTTTTGATCTTATGGCTTCTTCTCTATATAGCTTTATCTGGAATGAATACTGTGACTGGTATTTGGAGATTGCTAAAGTAGAGATAGATAGAGGTAATACATATACAAAGAATATATTGATTTATACATTGCAGATATTACTCAAGCTTTGTCATCCTATTATCCCATATATTACTGAAGAGATTTGGAAAGAAATGAAGGAGAGAAATTATACTGACGATGATATATTGATGAATTCAAAATTCCCGTCTCAACAAAAAATATTTAAAGATGAAAATATTAAAGAAGAAGTATTGTTGATGAAAGATTTTATCAACTTAATTAGAAAAGCACGAAGTGATTTAAGTATTCATCCAAAGATAGAATTAGATATATTTTGTATTTATGAAGGTGAATCAATAGACAAATGTCTTAATAATAATATTATTATTATTAAAAAGCTTTGTAAACTTAAGAATGTATTTTTAAAAGACGATTCATATAATATAGATGAATGCATAACTATCACCTTAAAGAATATAAAAATATTTATACCCATTAAAAATATAATAGATATTAAAAGTGAAATTAAGAGGCTTCAAAAGAGTTTGTCTAATCTCGAAATTAATTTAGAAAAAATAGAAGCCAAATTAAATAATAAAAATTTTATTGAAAAAGCACCTTCTGATATCATCCAAAGTAATTTTAATAAAAAAGATTATATCAGCAAGGAGATTGCATCTATCAAAGAATTGTTAGCTACTTTATCTGATTAACCCATATAACCTTTCTAAGGTTAACCTAAATGAACTTAAATCTTGCGATATCACAGCTCTGACATCATCAGCAATTTGTCTATATGACCCGGCTTGTGCCCCAATCAATACAATATTATCTTTTTGATCGGCATTTTCTTTAATTGTTTTAATCTCATATGTTTTTCTAGCTATATCTCTTGGATTATTTAAAGCAATGACCATTGTACGAACAGATATTTTATTTGCCATATAAGTAAGTTCATCATGAGGGATATTATTTCCTACATATGTTACATCCCATCCAATATTCTGTGCAATAATTATATGCATCAAAGTATCTAAATTCTCATGTTCTGATGTTAATGACCCTATTATCATTCTAGGACCTTCTTCTTTGGAAGATCTAAATTTAACATATAGATTAGCTAAACAATTTCTAATTGCTATTTTGGAAAATTTTTCTTGAATATACCTTAATGTCCCTCTACTGCACTCATCATTAACGTATGTATGCAATGGTTTTAAAAATTCCATTAGAAAATCTGTAGTACTTAGCATTGCAACAGCATTAGAAAGTCCCACATCAAGCCTATTTGAGTCCATTTCATGTATTGCGGTTGCTGCTTCATCAAAAAGCTCCATTACAGTTCCTGTGCTCGGTCTCTCATATGATCTGGTTGCATTTGATTCATCACCCATTACAAGCTCGAATAAATCATCATAGGGTAGTTTAGCTATATCACCTATTCGTCTGCCTGCATTAATTGCTCTTCTCAATAGAGTTAATTTCTCAATATCATCATCTGTATAGAGTCGACGATTTGTTTCTGTTCGCTGTGAAATAACCGCATTATAGCGCCTTTCCCAGGCACGTATTACATCTGAGCTAATACCTGTCCTTCTTCCTACAACCTGAATCAAGTGTCTTGGTTTTTTAGATAAATCACTTTTCAATTAAATATTCCTTATTTTCATTTATATCAATATCTTCTGTCCCTTATAATTAGATTTTTTAGTACTTTTGTCAAGCTTTTGTTAAGTAATATACGAACAAGTGTATAAATCTGATAATTTATCCTTATTTTGTTCAAAAAGTATGTTGACAGGAGGCATTTGTTATAATATTGTTGTAGACAGGATATAGACACACACTGTCATATCTCCACCCCTTTATACTAAAGGCCGAATTCTACCCCCTTTCGGCCTTTTTTTTATACAGACCTTTTAAAACCAGTTGGCCTCCAAGATGGAGAGATAACATCTGGGGTATCTAGCTTACCTAATAGACGAGCGGGCTGTAATCTAAAGTCTCCAAATTTTCTATTAATGCTGTCAACTACATGATCTAATTTCTTTTTTTTGCTTATATCATCTAGTAAAAAATCTTTCTGTATATTGATAGGTCGAGGACTGATTGCAGTTACTTGAACTTGATATATGCCATGGACTGACAAAATACTTTTAAAAGCTTTTAGACATATTTTAAAAATATCCCTACCATGGTTTATATGATATTCTGTTTTAAATCTTTTATGTATCCACCCCTTATATATCTTAATTCCAATAATAAATATGTTACTTTCAAAATTATTATCTCTCATTCTTCTGGCAACTTTTTCACTCATGTAATGTAATATTTTTTTTATATCATATTGGTTATGTAAATTTGGTGCTGTAACTTTGCCATGCCCAATCGATTTGGCTGGGCTGGTATTAAGTTTTAAAGTATCAATATCTTTTCCTTGTGCCATCAGCCATATCTTTCTGCCTATGTTCCCAAAACGACTAGCCAGAATACTAATCGGAATATTTTTCATATCCCCGCAAACAAACACCCCATGGTAATTAAGAAAACTTTGAATCCCGTTAGAAACACCGCAAAGTTCCTTGACTGAGTAGTTTGCTAATATGCTTTCTGATTCTCTTGGATTAATAATGGTCACACCATCAGGTTTTCGCATTTTTGCTGCAAATTTTGCAGTAGATTTATCTCCAGATATTCCTATTGAACATGGAAGATTTACAGATTTTAAGATTCTATCTTTAATTAAATAGGCAACATTTACTGGAGAAGCATAAATTTTTCTGCAATTAGTTAAATCTAGAAATGCTTCATCAATTGAGAATATTTCTATGTCTGGTGATACATCACGAAGTATACCCATAATATTTGATGATATTTTTGTATATTTTTTAGGATTCGATGATTTTTTAATTAGGCTAGGACACTTAATTTTAGCCTCTGAAAATCTCATTCCTGTCTTAATTCCAAATGCTCTTGCCTCATATGAACATGTTATAATGCATGATCCTTTTTGACCATTTGTAATAGCAACTGGTTTACCTGATAACAACGGATCATCTCTTTGCTCTATCGAAGCAAAAAAAGCATTCATATCTATATGCATTATTATTTTAGGCCAATTAGAAAAATTTGATACATCCATCAATAAACCCTTATTTGTCCTATGACAATACCTTGTATGGATATTCTGCTTATATTATATTTCTTTGATGAAAGTTTTTTATTTGCAGGAATAAGCTCGATATAGTTTTTATTCAACTGCTTTATATATTTTAAAGTAACATCTTGATTGTCAATTAATATGACTGCTACTTTAGATTTAAGGATTTTATTCCTTTTCTCAACAATAACCCAATCACCATGATTGATTCCAGCATCAATCATTGAGTCACCTTGAACTTTTAATGCGTAGCATTTTTCATTTGAAAAAATATGTTCAAGCTCTATTATATCTTTATCTGGAATTGCCTCTATTGGTCCGCCAGCAGCTATTTTGCCAAAGCTTTTGAGCTTCAGCACTTTGCTCTTCCCTATCATATCAATAGCTTTCAATCCCCTATGTTTATTTGGCTCTCGAGCAATCATATGAGCTGCCTCTAATGACTTGATATACCTATGTGCCACACCTTTTGAGCTGATTCCTATACCATCAGCTACTTCTCGCAACAATGGGCTCTCTCCATGTTTTTCTTGATATTTAATAATAAAATTGTAGACCTGTCTTTCTTTGATTGTTAACATAAGTTCTCATAAAGTTCTCATAAAATATAAAATAGCATAAATGATAAATATTACAAGTAAGGTATTTTAAAAAAAAGGGTTGTAAGCCCACTGAAGGAGGCCTTGCCTTTGGCGCGGCCTACAAGAATAATCATTCTTTAAACAATTTTTTAATATAGCTCCTTTATGTCGTGGTCCAAATGCTTTCCAACGCATTATTTGAACTTTATCTATTTCAGGCAATCTTCTTCCCATTGAGTAGCGTGAATACCACTGGAACCATCCAAGAGGATCTTCAGGGAAAATCCAACCTTTGCTAATCCAATGATCCATGGTTAGGCCAGACTTAACGTTAAAAAAATTAAGATTGACATTGAAACCATCATCACTGATTTTAGCTTTTTTAAACCAAGTTTTAGGATATTCTGAGATATCACTTTTAAAATAGTAACCTCCAAACACGCCAGCTTCTAACATCTCTTTTGGAGTTAGTTCTGGTTTAAATAGTTTAGTATAATTAATATCAGTCATGTAAATAAAAATTTTTTTATTATGTAAATGGTTTATAAAATTTCTGTGTAGCTATTTCAAGCATTTCATGGTCACCTCTACTATTACCATATGAATATATACAAGTATAATTTGATAAATTATAAGACTCTAAAATTCTTTTAACTTTTTCAGGTCCATAGCAGTTATTAGAAATCAAGTTTCCTGTAATTCTGTTATTAATTACTTCTAATTCGGTAGCTATTAATCTGATTTTATTTTTTTCACACCATGGTAACAACCATAGATTAATAGATGCGGATACTATCACAAGCTCATCACCGTTTTTTTTATGCCATAAAATTCTGTCAAGAGCTTTTTTTCTAATAATAGGGTCAATCATATTTAAAGAAAACTCTCTAGCTTTTTCAGTAAAATCTTTAATGTCAATATCTTTAAAAAAATAGGTAACTAATTTTTTTTTAATTTCATTATTACTTAATATTTTAATTTTATAAGCAATTATAAATGGTAACAAGATTATAACTCCTTTTATAAAAGCTATATCGCCCACAAAATATCTTATGAATTTTGCTGTACTATCTTTTTTAGTGATTGTCCCATCAAAATCAAAGAAAGCTATATTCATATCAAATACTCATTCTTTTAAAGATAAAGTCAGGAATAATTTTTATAATAAACATAATAACTCTCCATGCTAATCCAGAGTATATTATACTTCTATTACTTTGTTGTGATCTAAAGATACTATTTGCTAGAATTTTTGGTTTTACATAAAGAAATTCAGGTAGATTGTATTGCGAACCTTTTCTACTTTTAATAAGACCTGGGATTACAGTTAGTACATTAATGTTATATTTTGACAAACTATTTCGCAATCCATTAAGATAAGTCATAAAACCAGCTTTTGCGCTTCCATAAATATAATTTTCACCACGACCTCTTAAACCAGCTACGGATGTAATGCCTACGATGAAACCTCTTTGGCTTTTTTGGAATTCTAAAACAGCGATATTTAGAATAGATATTGCACCAATATAATTTACATTTATAGTATTACTTGTTTCCTTCCAATTTAATAACGCCTCAGATTGTTTAGGTGTATATCCAGCAGCATAAATTATTCCAATAGGCTTAATATTAAGAGAATCATAAAATTCTTGATGTGAATTTAAATTAGTAATATCTAATTCATGGAGCGTAATTTGAACATTATTTTCTTTTGCTATTCTATCTGCTTTGTTTTTTATAGAGTCAATAGATCTTCCAGCTAAATATAAATTATATTTATTTTTTGCATATAATAATGCGAGTTCAATGCCTAGTTCACTCTTAGCACCAATTATCAAGACATATTTCATTATATTATCTTACACGCAGCCAGTAGGTTTTGGTAATCCACCATATTTTGCTATTTTCTTCATTGGCCCTGACTCAAAAACTTCGTAAAGTTCTTTTGCCTTTCTATCCATTCCGAATTCTTTAGCAAATACTCTCACTGCAGGTACTGTGCCTGTCTCATTAAACATATCACGCGCTTTCATAATATATTTTTCTATTTCATCAGTAATTACAAATCCATCTTCTTTAGCCATCTGACTCATTACGTCTCTTGACCAATCGTTTGTATTTATTAAAAATCCATCTGCATCTCTATCCATTATTTACCTCTATTTATTTATATAATATCAAATACATTTTCTGGTGGTCTACCCAATATTACTCCACGGTCACTAACGACTATAGGTCTTTGCATAAGTTTAGGGTATTTAACCAATAAATTAAATACTTCTTCATCACCAAGATGTTTATTTCTATAAACCTGAAATTCTTCTTCTTGCTCTCTAATAAGCTCTATAGGCTTAATACCGAGCATTTTTACTATGTTTTTTAATACCTCTTTTGTCATACCTTCTTGTAGATAAAGTTTTATTATAGGTTCTATATTTTTTTCTTTGATATATTCTAGAGTCTTTCTAGACTTACTACATTTTGGATTATGATAAATTAAAATATTTTTCATTATTCCCATTCAATGGTACCTGGTGGCTTGCTAGTTATATCAAATACAACTCTAGCAACACCTTCAACTTCATTGACAATCCTTGATGATATCTTATTAAGTATATTATATGGAATTTCACTTACAGAAGCTGTCATAAAATCGACGGTTTTAACTGCTCTTAAAGCAACAACGTAATTATATTGTCTTTGATCACCCATTACACCAACAGATTTAATTGGAAGAAAGACTGCTAAAGCTTGACTAATTTTGTTATATAAATTATTTTTTTTCAGTTCTTCAATAAATATATGGTCAACTTCCTGAAGAATCTTGACTTTATCACTTGTAATATCTCCAATAATTCTAACTGCTAACCCAGGCCCTGGAAATGGGTGTCTATTAATTAATCCCATAGGGATTTTTAAGGATTTACCAATCTTTCTAACCTCATCTTTAAATAATGATTTTATAGGCTCGACAAGCTTAAGATTCATATTCTTTGGCAGTCCGCCCACATTATGATGTGATTTAATAACATCGGATTTAGAATTTTTCGATGAGGACTCAATTATATCTGGATATATTGTTCCTTGTGCCAGGAATTGAATATCTTTAAGTTTTTTTGCTTCTTTTTCAAATATTCTAATAAAGGTTTCGCCAATTACTTTCCTCTTTTTTTCTGGTGAGGTTATATTTTTCAACTTACTAAAGAATATTTTACAAGCATCTATTGTAATAAGCTTGATTTTTAACTTTTGAGAAATATTCTTCTTCACTTCATCAACTTCATACTTTCTCATCATACCTGTATCAATGAAAATACAAGTAAGTTGTTTGGAAATAGCTTTATGCAAAAGCGCAGCCACGACCGTAGAATCAACACCACCAGATAATGCCAAAATTACCTTTTTATCCTTAATTTTATTTCTTATATTCTCTATAGTTTCATTGATGATATTTTTTGTAGTCCATGTTTTTTTACAATTACATATTTTATATAGATAATTATTAATTATTTGTGCACCAAAATCCGTATGTGTAACTTCTGGATGAAACTGTAAGCCGTAAATTTTTCTAATAGGGTCTGATATGGCAGCAATTTTTGTATTATCGCTACTTCCTAAATTTTCAAATCCTACTGGTAACTTTGAAACCTTATCTGAATGGCTCATCCAAACCTTGAGTTTGATTTTTTTGTTGAGGCTATTAAATAATTTTGAGGATTTTGTAATTTTAAAAATACTATGCCCAAATTCTTTTTTTGTTGATAAACTTACTTTTCCTTTAAAATAATGAGTAATTAATTGCATTCCATAACATATACCTAATATGGGTATGCCTGATTCCAAAATGAAGCCTGACAACTTATGAATTTTAGTTGATGACACTGATTCCGGGCCACCACTCAAAATAATACCCTTAGGTTTCAATTTGGAAAATTCATTTTTGGATATGTAATTTGATTTAACAATACTGTATACGCCCGACTCTCTGACTCTTCTAGCAATTAGTTGAGTATATTGTGATCCAAAATCAATTATTAAAATTAGATTAGATTCTTTATTAGACATATCTATCTAGGTTGATAATTAGGTGGTTCTTTAACAATAGTTACATCATGAACATGACTTTCCTGTTTAGCTGATGATGATATTTTTATAAATCTAGTTTTAGTTTTCATAGAAGCTATATCTTTACAGCCAACATAGCCCATGCTTGATTTTAATCCGCCTGTTAATTGATGAAGGATAGTCTTCATAGTGCCTTTATATGGGACTCTACCCTCTATACCTTCAGGTATAAGTTTGGATGATTTTTGAACACCATCCTGGAAATATCTATCTTTTGATCCCTTTTGCATTGCCCCAATCGAACCCATTCCTCTATATGCTTTGTAAGTTCTTCCTTCAAAAAGTTCAACTTCACCTGGCGCTTCATCTGTACCCGCCAATAAACCTCCAAGCATAACTGTGTCAGCACCAGCCGATATTGCCTTAGCAATATCTCCAGAATAACGAATACCTCCATCAGCTATGAGTGGTATTTTTTTGCTTTTAGCAATTTTTGCCACATTCATGATGGCGCTGAGTTGTGGAACACCAACTCCAGCTACAATTCTTGTTGTGCAAATTGAACCTGGTCCAATTCCTATTTTAATAGCATCAGCACCATTCGATATTAAATCTTTAGCAGCATCTTCTGTTGCAATATTACCAACAATAATTTCCTGGTCAGGATACTTCTTCTTAATATACTTGAGAGTTTTAATAACGAGTTTTGAGTGTCCATGAGCGGTATCTATTACTATAACATCTGATTTTTGTTCTATTAATGCTTCAGCTCTTTCAATTGAGTCTTCACTTGTTCCTATTGCTGCACCAACTATCAAACTTCCATATTTATCTTTTGACGCATTAGGGAAAGTTGTAGATTTCTGTATATCCTTAAAAGTAATCATTCCTTTAAGTTCATTTTTTTTATTAGTAATAAGAATCTTTTCTATCCTATTTTTTCTTAATGCGCTTATCACTTCATCTTTTGTAAAGTTTTCATTAACTGTAATTAATCTTTTTTTTGGAGTCATAATTTCAGAAACTTGTAAATTTAAATCATCAACAAATCTCAAATCTCTATTAGTGACAATTCCTACTAAAAGATTATTATCAACTATAGGAACCCCTGAAATATTATATCTTTCTGTAATTTGGTTTATCTCTTCTATGGTCATTGATGGTGAAGCTGTGACAGGATCATTTATTACACCGCTTTCAAATTTCTTTACTATCCTAATCTGTCTAGCTTGTTCTTCAATTGTCATATTCTTATGTATTATTCCTAATCCACCTTCCCCCGCAATAGTTATAGCCATTTGTGATTCTGTAACTGTATCCATGGCTGCTGATAATATTGGTGTGTTTAGCTTAATATTTCTAGTTAGATTTGTTGCTAGCGACACTTGTGAAGGCAATATTTCTGAATATTGTGGAACAAGCAATACATCGTCAAACGCAAGGCCTTCATCACTTATAATTTTGTTGGATTTTTTAGAATTTGTTGTATTTACCATTCTATATTATACATATTAAAGTTATTATGGGAAATAAAAATATGAAGAATATGAATACTTTTACGGTAGATGAATTAAATGAGGTTCTAAAAGGCTTAGTAGAACATGAATTTAATCACCCAATAATGGTGATTGGTGAAGTAATAGATGCTAGTGATTCAATAAATGGCATTCAATATTTTCAATTACGTGGTAACACGGGTTTCAAAAAATCAAATATTAGCTGTCTTATGTTTGGCGGCATCTCAGACAAGATTATTAAAGAGTATGAATCTCATGAAGTCATGGTTACAGGAAAAGCTACAGTCTATAGCGTTACCGGTAGATGTCAGATACAGGTTACAGATATTATAGAATATGGTGAAGGTCATCTGAAAAAAGAAATAGAAAAAATAAGATTAAAGCTTGAAAAACAAGGATTATTTTTAAATAAGCGAAAGTTCCCTCAATATCCAGGAAGTATTGGTATTATAAGTTCTTCAGATAGTGATGCAGTTCATGATGTTTGCTCAAGATTGAAACAAAGATTTCCGATTTCAGATTTGATTATCTATCATTCTCGTGTTCAAGGTGAATATGCAGCAAATAATATCATTCAACAAATAAAAAGATGTAATAAAGATTCTCAGATAGATATTTTAATGATAGTCAGAGGCGGTGGTTCTCTAGAAGATCTTATGGCATTCAATGATGAAAATTTAGCGCGAGCAATGTATGAATCTAGGATCCCAATTATTACGGGTATTGGTCATCAACCAGATATAACCATTGCTGATTATGTTGCAGATTATTCTGCAGAAACACCTACAGCCGCTGCAGAATATATATCAGTAGATCAGAATGAATTAATGCAAAGACTGCATACTTATGATGAGCAAATTAAAAGTTCAACTCAACTTTCATTAAGTAAACAGAATGAGAATTTGATGACTAAGATTATTGAAATAGAGAGACATAATCCAAAAAGAATAATAGATACCCTTATAATTAAAAATGATGAGTTTGTGAAAGATTTTAAGAAATATATAAAAAATAAAATAGACTTATATATATCAACTAAAAATCTTCATTTATCAAGACTTGTACAGTCTAAAAAAGTGATTGAGTCGACAATAAAGGAAAAAAAGAGGAATTATAAAGATATTCATAATAGATTATCAATATCAATGGAGAGAAATTATCAGGAAAAATTGACTTATCTTAAAAATACGTATACTTCCTTGATGACTTATAATCCTAAAGAAATGTTAAAAAAAGGGTACTCAATTCTACGGAGAAATGATGGGAAAGTTTTGAAAAGTAAGCTTGAATTGGAAAAAGTTCAAATATTTAATGCTGAATTGCAAGATGGGAGAATTAATATAGAAAAGATTAAGACTAAAAAATAAAAAAAGTCTTGCTAAAGAATCAATGTAGATGCAGAATAACAAATTAACTATTATTCTTCAAAAATATGAAAAAAGATTTATCAAAATTCTTAGATTTTAAACCATATAAACCTGCCAAAGGAGAGGAATATATGTCTGCCAAACAAGTTGGTCATTTCAAGAAAATATTAATTGAATGGAAAGACCTTCTAATCCAGGAAGCTGATAAAACTGTGGAACATATGAAAAACGACTCGACAAAGCTATCTGACCCTAATGATGCTGCCACTCAAGAGGAAGAATTTAGACTTGAGCTTAGAACTAGAGATAGAGAAAGGAAATTAATATTAAAAATTGATCAGGCGCTCCAGAGAGTTGATGATGGATTGTATGGTTATTGTGAAGATACTGGAGAGCCAATTGGAATAAAAAGGCTTGAAGCTAGACCAATAGCAACACTATGCATTGAAGCGCAAGAAAGACATGAGAGACTTGAAAAAACACAAATAGACTAACGAATTTCATATTTTCATTATGAAAAACATAGAATCTAAATTAAAAGAATCAAGAAGTTATAAACCAAATAATACATTTGTAGCACAATCCAATCTTACAGTTAATTTATTAGAGCAACTACATAAATCATATAAAAATGATTCTGATGCTTTTTGGGGTAAGCTAGCTAGACAAAATATTGACTGGATAAAGGACTTTAAAACAATTTGTAGTGGAGAGGCACCTTTTTATAAATGGTTTGAGGAAGGAAAACTCAATGTATCTGAAAACTGTTTAGATAGGTATATAAATAAAAATAAATTAGCAATCATTCATATTTCTGAGGATGATAAGAAAAAATCTATATCTTATGATGATCTTTATTATTTAGTTAACAATTTTTCATATGCACTTAAGCAACAAGGCTTAATCAAAGGGGATCGTGTAATAATTTATATGCCAACTACCCCCGAAGCAATTATTGCTATGCTATCTTGTGCTAGATTAGGGCTCATACATTCGGTTGTGTTTGCTGGATTTTCTTCAGAGTCACTACAAAATAGAATTAATGATTGTAAGGCTAAAATTATTATTACCGTTGATGGTTTTAAGAGAAATGGTAAAATAATTAAAGCAAAAGAAACCGTTGACCAAGCTCTTTCTATGGGTTGTCCATCTATTAGAAATTGCATAGTTTTTAAAAATTTAAAAAATAAAATAGAATTCAATAAAAATATAGATATTTATTGGGATGAAATATTATCTTCAAAACAACAAATAGTAAAACCTGAAATTATGTCGTCAGAGGATTTATTATTTATACTTTATACCTCTGGCTCCACTGGAAAGCCTAAAGGAATAATGCACACTACAGCAGGTTACCTACTTAACAGCATAATTACCAATAAATGGGTATTTGATTTAAAGGAGAATGATATATTTTGGTGTACTGCAGATATAGGTTGGATTACTGGTCATAGCTATGTAGTTTATGGGCCTCTAGCTACAGGGTCTACAATCTTAATATATGACGGTGCACCTACATATCCCGATGTAGATAGATTTTGGGACATTATCGAAAAAAATAAAGTTACTGTTTTCTACACTGCACCAACTGCAATTCGGACATTAATGAAGTTGGGCGAAAATCTTCCTGATAAATATAATTTAGAATCGCTTCGACTTCTAGGTACCGTGGGTGAACCAATTAACCCTAAAGCATGGGTTTGGTATCACAATAAAATTGGAAATAGTAATTGTCCTATCGTCGATACTTGGTGGCAAACTGAAACAGGAGCTAATATGATAGCTCCAATACCAGGGGTAACAAAAACAGTTCCAGGTACATGCACTCATCCTTTGCCGGGTATTGATATAGGTATAATTAGTGATGATGGTCGCGAAATCACAAAGGCTAATCAGGGTGGTAACCTAGTAATCAAGAAACCTTGGCCTTCCATGTTGAGAGGTATATGGGGAGATGAGACAAGATATCAAAAAACTTATTGGAAGAAATTTAAAAATAAATACTATGTTACAGGCGACACAGCTAGAAAAGATGAAGATGGTAATATATGGATAATGGGGAGATCAGATGATGTAGTTAATGTCTCAGGTCATAGATTAGGAACAATGGAGATTGAATCTTCAATTGTTTCTCATGAATATGTTGCAGAGGCTGCCGTTGTGAGTTATAAACATGAGGTTAAAGGAGAGGCAATACATGCTTTTGTAACTTTGAAGAATAATTACATTGATTACATGACACCTGAGTTTGCCGAAGACTTAAGATACTGGGTTAAAGATAAAATCGGCTCAATTGCTAAACCTGAAAGAATATCATTTTCAAATGCTTTGCCAAAAACAAGATCAGGAAAAATTATGAGACGGCTTTTAAGAAATATTGCCAGAGGTGAAAATATTTCCGGCGATACATCAACACTTGAAAATGAAAATATTTTAAAACAGCTGCAAAACATTTTATAAAATTATATTATGAGCGTAATACTTAATAGTAAAGTTGTTATAGCAATAGTTTATAAAACTACTATATTTTTGATCCCACACTTCTAGGCATGGCTTCACTTTTAATTTACTTTATCAGTCTTATAAAAGACTATTCCACATCTTTCATTGTTAGTTTCACACGACCTTGGCCATCTATATCAAGTACTTTCACTTGGACATCATCACCTTCTGCCATAACGTCTCTAACATTATTTACTCTTTCGTTGCTTATTTGAGAAATGTGAACTAAACCATCTTTTCCTGGCAGTATATTTACAAATGCACCATACTCCATAATTTTTTTCACTTTACCTGTATAAACTTTACCTATTTCTACTCCGTCACTCATACTATCCTCTTTTGTTTATATTAATTACTCTATGTCCTTCATTGTAAGCTTCACTCTGCCTTGTTTATCAACTTCAAGAACTTTGACTTTTACAACATCGCCCTCAGACAAAACATCACTAACATTATTGACTCTCTCTTGGCTTATTTGTGATATATGCACCAAACCATCTTGATTAGGCGTGATACTAACAAATGCACCAAAATCCATTATCTTAACAACCTTCCCTTCATAGATTTTATCCACTTGCGGGCCTGCAGTTATTTCTTCTATCATTGATTTAGCATGATCACTAATTTTCTGATCTGTAGCTGCTATTTTAATAACACCATCATCGCTGATATCAATGACCGCTCCTGTTTCTTCCACAATTGATCTTATAACCGCTCCACCCTTTCCTATTACTGCGGCAATTTTCGATTGATCTATTTTTATATGTGTATATCTTGGGGCAAATTGAGACATATCTTCCTTAGGTACGCTAATAATCTTAGCCATTTCAGCAAGTATATGTAGTCTTGCATCCTTAGCTTGTACTAGTGCTTGTGACATGATTTCCGATGTTATTCCATCAACCTTAATATCCATTTGTAATGCATTAATTCCTGCTTCTGTACCTGCAACTTTGAAATCCATGTCACCTAAATGATCCTCATCACCTAATATATCTGTCAATACAACAAATTTATCGTTTTCTTTGACTAACCCCATTGCTATTCCAGCAACTGGAGCTTTAATTGGCACTCCTGCGTCCATCATAGATAGGCTCGAGCCACATACTGATGCCATGGAGCTTGAACCATTTGACTCCATTATTTCAGATACAACTCTTATGGTGTATGGGAATTCTTCTATAGTTGGCATAACTGCTTGTACACCACGTCTTGCTAGTTTTCCATGTCCAATCTCTCTTCTCTTTGGTGAACCAATAAAACCAATTTCACCAACAGAGTAAGGCGGAAAATTATAATGGAATATAAATGGCTCATCGATTCTGCCATTTAAAGAATCAATCATTTGGGCGTCTTTATTGGTTCCAAGAGTTGTGACAACGAGAGCTTGAGTTTCACCACGTGTAAATAACGCGGAACCATGAGTTCTTGGCAATACACCAATTTTTACATCTATTGCTCTAACTGTTGAATTATCTCTACCATCAATTCTTTTTTCACCTGCAATAATTCTATCTCTAACTATACTTTTTTGAGCTTTAGAATAATAGGAAAGTATGTCTGCTTCATTATCTGCTTCTTCATTAAGTTCATTTTCTAAAATTTCCTCTCTTATTTTAGACAATGATTCATTACGGTTTTGTTTTTTTGTAATTGTATAAGCATCTGAAATCTTATCTTTATACTTATCCCTAAGTGATGTATAAGCAGAATCATCTATTTTTACTGGATCCCATTCAATTTGTTTTACACCAACTTCAGATGTAAATTCATCAATTGCTTTAATAATTTTTTGCATTTCCTGATGCCCATAATTTACAGCCCCCAACATAACATCTTCGCTTAATTCTTTAGCCTCAGACTCTACCATCATAACCGCACTTTCAGTTCCAGCTACAGTTAAATCTAATAATGATGCTTCTAATTCTGATGTTCTTGGGTTTAATAAATAATTTTCTCCATCATAACCAACTTTAACTGCACCCAGCGTTCCATTAAATGGTAAGCCGGATAGTTTTACAGCAGCTGACGAAGCAATAAGTGCTGGTACCTCAGGGTCAACGTCGGGATTATATGATATTAGAGTAACTATAAGTTGTACTTCTCTTGTATAAGCAGAGTCAAACAGTGGCCTCAATGGTCTATCTATAAGTCTACTAATCAAAGTTTCTTTCTCGGTAGGTCGACCTTCTCTTTTAAAGAAACCTCCTGGGATTTTCCCTGCTGCATATGTTTTTTCATTATAATTAACAGTTAAAGGGAAAAAATCTCTATCACTATCTTTTTTGTCTGCAACCAGAGTTGCTAATATTACTGTTCCTTCTATGTCTACTATTACTGATGAGTCTGTTTGTTTTGCGATGAGTCCAGTTTCAATCTTGACCGATTGACTGCCTAAGTCAAATATCTTTGTATGCATTTATTTCTTACTTCCTTAATCCCAATTGTTTGATGAGGTTCTCATAACTATTTATATCCTTATTTTTGAGATATTTAATTAAAGACCTTCTTTTCATGACCATTTTGAGGAGTCCACGCTTTGAATGAACATCCTTTGAGTTTTTAGAAAAATGGTCTGATAAACTATTGATATTTGCTGTAAGCAATGCAATCTGAACTTCACTTGAACCGCAGTCTTGTGCGGTTTTCCCATATTTTTTTATTATCTCTTCTTTGACACTATTGTCCAAAGCCATAAACTTCTCCATTAACGTGAGTATTCTATCATCTGTTTAGGGTATTACAAACCTTTATTCATCAAAGTTTATTAATCTTTTGGGTCCCATATAATGATCCTTAATATTACCTATACCTATTAGCTGATGATTTATGTTTTTCATGGCAATTTCATGATAATTTGTGTCATATTTTGTATAAATCTTCTGTCCATTTCTAATTTTTATTTCATCTTCTCTATTTAAAACAATAGACTTCATATCACCTAACATAGGCTCTAGAGGAATAATATGATTTGAAATATCATGTAGTTTATCAAATGTAATCATTTGATTTTCCTTAAAATGACCAATGCGTAATCGTCTTAGTTCTTTTGTATAAGCCCCAACATCTAACTTATGTCCAATTGATTCGATCAAAGTTCTAATATAAGTTCCTTTGCTACAAGTAATGTTTAATGTCATTTGGCTATCTATATAATGAACTAGTTTAATATCAAAAATATTAATATTTCTAGGCTGTCTTTTAATAGTTATTCCTTTTCTAGCTAATTTATAAAGCTTGGTGCCATTAACTTTAAGGCCGCTATACATTGGAGGTATTTGTTTTTGCTCTCCCAAAAATGACTTAATAGTATCTTTTATATGTTTGATGTTTATTTTGTTAACATTTGTTTTTTTAAGCGATGATAGTATACCTTCTTCATCTCCTGTGGTACTTGTAAAACCTAATTGAGAAGTCACAAGATATTCTTTTTCATAAGACTCAACAAATTTTGCTAGTTTCGTTGCTTGATTTACCACAATCGGCAACATACCTGATGCCAAAGGATCTAGTATTCCAACTACCCCTGCTTTTCTTAAAGATAATTCTTTTTTTATTATACTTAATGCTTTATTAGAAGTAATATTTTTAGGTTTATCGAGTAGTATGGTGCCATGTATCATTTCAAGAGAGATTTTTAATTATATCTTCTATTTTTTGGCTGCTCTCTGCAGTTTTATCATAAATGAATTTTAAAGATGGGAGTCGTTTTAAATGTAAACGCTTCGATAACTCATTTCTAATAAAACCAGATGCTTTATTCAACTCTATCTCAATTTTTTTATAATCTTTATTGAGAGATGTAAAATATATTTCAGAATACTTTAAGTCTTTACTTACCTTAACTCCAGATATAGTTATAGCTTTAATTAATGGGTTTTGAATTTCCTTGAGAAGTAAGAAGGCAACTTCCTTATGTAATAAATCTTGAACCTTAAATAGTCTTGTATTCATATTTTTACTGAATAGTGCGCTGAATTTCAGTTCTTTTGAATACCTCAATTTGATCACCAGGTTTTACATCATTATAGTCTTTAACACCGATACCACATTCTGTGCCACTTTTGACTTCTTTAACATCATCTTTGAATCTCCTTAGTGATTCTAACTCTCCTTCATAAATCACAACACTATCTCTTAATACTCGTATTGGCTGATCCTTTTGTATAACTCCTTCGCTAACTATAGAGCCAGCAATAGCTCCTATTTTTGATGATCTAAACACATCTTTAACTTCAGCTATCCCAATGATTTCCTCCTTGATGTCAGGGTCCAGCAAACCTGATAATTGTTGTTTAACATGATCAATTAATTCATAAATGATGCTAAAGTAATATAAATCTTGCTGATTCGTTTCTATTAATTTTTTTGCTTTAGAATCAGCGCGTACATTAAAGCCGATAATTTTTGAATTTGAGCTTGATGCTAAGTTAACGTCCGATTCTGTTATTCCTCCAACACCACTATAGATAATCTCTAAACCCACATCATCATTTTTTATATTACGCAATGTAGAATTTATAGCTTCTGAACTTCCTTGTACATCACTTTTTATTAATAAATTAATAATTCTTTTCTTCGGTTCATCATTAAGACTGAAACTATCTACGCTAAATGTTTTTTGTTTAGCCTGCATTTCTATTTCTTTTTGTTTAGATTCTCTCAATGATGCAATGTCTTTAACCTTCTTTTCATCTTTAGTAGCCATTAATTGGTCTGCAACATTTGGTGTCCCTGAAAGCCCGGTTATTACAACTGGACAACCTGGGCCAGCTATATCAATTTCCTTATTAAATTCATTATACATTGCTCTTATCCTTCCAAATTCCTTACCCACTAAAACATAATCTTTTTTATTTAATGTTCCACTTTGAATAAGGATTGTTGCAATAGGTCCTCGACCTTTATCCAATGATGATTCAACCACCGCACCCATTGCCAATCCCTTTTTAGAAGCTTTAAGTTCTAATATTTCTGATTGTAATGAAATAGCTTCCAAGAGTTGATCGATGCCCTCTCCAGTAAGAGCAGATATTTTAATAAATATTGTATCACCTCCCCATTCTTCAGGTATGACATTCTTTTTACCTAATTCTGTCTGGACCTTTTCTGGATCAGCATTCTCTTTATCAATTTTATTTACTGCAACTATCATAGGTACGCCCGCAGATTGTGCATGCTCTATTGCTTCCTCTGTTTGCGGCATAACACCATCATCAGCAGAAACCACGAGTATTACAATGTCCGTAACCTGAGCTCCTCTAGCTCTCATGGCAGAGAATGCAGCATGACCAGGTGTATCTAGAAATGTTATATCTCCTTTGGGAGTGCTGACTCTATAAGCACCTATATGCTGTGTTATTCCTCCTGCTTCAGTATTTACAACTTTTGTTTTACGAATATAATCTAATAACGATGTTTTTCCATGATCGACATGACCCATAATAGTTACAATTGGTCCTCGTGGTTCTAAACTTTCTTGATTATTGCTATCAAGTTGCAGTGACATCTCTTCATCGGCACTCTCGTTGATACTAGTCGCTGTATGGCCAAGCTCTTCAACAATTAATATCGCTGTATCCTGATCTAAGGTCTGATTGATTGTTGCCATTACACCTATATTCATCATAGTTTTTATTAATTCTGAGGATTTCATTGATATTTTTTGAGCTAGATCACTAACAGTTATAGATTCAGGTATCTCTATTTCTTTTTTTATAGGTTCAGTTGGTTTTTCAAATTGATGTTTAGCTATTAAATCTGATTCAGATAAAAGAGTTGGTTTGTTTTGATTCTTTCGCGGTTTTGGCTCTTTTAGGTGTAATTCTTTATTATCAAAGTTTTCAGCCTTAGCATCCTTGTCTATTTTACTTTTTTTCTTAAGATTACTCGTTTCATTATTAGTTTTATTTTCTTTAACTTCTCTAACCTCTTTGATTTTCTGTTTCGGCTTTAATGTCTCCTGGTTTTTACCTCGAATATTAGTATTGGTTAAAGTTTTTTTATCACTATCAGGTGATTTTACCGCTGCATCTTTTGATATATCTTGGGGGTTTATAATTTTTTTACGTTTAACCTGGATTGTGACATTTTTGGAACCAACAGATAATTTAGACTGTTTAGTACCAGAACTTTTATGACTTTTTAATGACAAACTTTTTTTAATATCTTTTTCAGTCATTCTATAACCTTATTGCTCTTATTTACTCTTGATTAAACCATGGTTCTCTTGCTTCCATAATTATCTTTCCGGCATCTTCTTTATCTAAGTCTATCATTTCCAAGAGTTCATCGACAGACAAATCCGCTAAATCCTCTTTATTATTAACATCATTATTTTTTAATTTTTCTATATTAGATTTAGAAAGTTCTTTGATATTTGATAAAGAATTCTCTTGTTCTTCTTTGTCTTTTTTTGACTCTATTATTTCAGCAGCTCTTTTTCTAAGCTCACTAATTAAATCTTCGTCAAAGTCTTCAATCGATTTGAATTCATCTAAAGAGCAATATGCTACTTCATCTATAGAAGAAAAGCCCTCTCTGGCAAGTACATCTGCAACATCTTGATCAACATTTAGTTCTTGCATAAATATTGAACTAAGATTCTGATTTTCTTCCTTAATTTTGTTATCTGCATCATCTTTTGACATAACATTCAAAACCCATCCGGTGAGTTCACTTGCTAATCTAACATTCTGACCACCTCTACCAATAGCTTGAGAAAGTTGTTCTTCCGCGACAGCAATATCCATTGATTTGTTTTCTTCATCTACGACGATAGAAAGAACCTCTGCAGGGGACATCGCATTAATCACAAATTTCGCCGGATCTTCATCCCACATAATAATATCAATTCTCTCTCCACTGAGTTCATTAGAAACAGACTGTACTCTTGAGCCTCTCATGCCAACACATGCTCCTATAGCATCTAACTTCGGATCGTTAGACTTAACAGATATTTTAGCTCTCAAACCAGGGTCCCTGGCAGCTCCTAATATTTCAATGAGCCCTTGTCCAACCTCTGGTACCTCAAGTTTAAATAGTTCTACGAGAAACTCAGGATCTTTTCTCGTTATGTATAATTGAGGTCCTCGAACTTCTGATTGTACATCACGTAAATAGCCCCTCAATCTATCGCCTGGTCTAATTGCCTCTCTTGGGATTAGTGCATCTTTTAAAATCATTGCTTCTTCCATAGAATTTTGTTTATCAGGCATTCCTAAATCTATAAAAACGTTTCCCTTTTCAACTCTTTTTACTATACCAAAAATTAATTGACCTATTTTAGGTTGATATATATCTACAATTCTACTTCTCTCAGCCTCACGAACCTTTTGTACAATCACATTTTTAGCAGCAGAAGCAACAATTCTTCCGAACTCAATAGATTCAATTTCCTCTTCATAAAAATCACCTACATTTAGCTCAGAATTTTTTTCTCTAGCATCAGATATTATTAACTGTTGATCTTGCATTTCTTCATCTTCTATCTCATTTACAATTTCCCATTTCCTGTATGTTTTATACTCACCTGTTTCAAGGTTTATGCTGACCCTAGCATCAATATCATGTTTACATTTCCTATCTAACCTATATTTCTTTTTAACAGAACTAGCTAAAGCATGTTCAATTGCATCTAAAATTATTTCCTTACTTACATTTTTTTCATTTGAAACAGTTTCAATAACCATTAATATTTCTTTATTCATAAATATTTGACCTTTATATTTCTTGTATATTCGCTTTTTTAATATTTTTGAAATCTATTGCTATATCAATATTATCCACATCAAGAATTATAGTTTGTTTATCAATTCCTTTGATGATACCCAAAAAGTTTTTCTGATTATTCATGGACCTCTTTAATTTAATCTTTACCTTAGAATCTTTATATAAATTAAAATCATTTATACTGAAAAGTTGTCGATTAATGCCAGGCGATGAAACTTCTAAATTATAATCATCAAAGTAGTTATTTAGTCTGACTACATCATTAGTTATTTTAGATACATAACTACAATCATCTAAACTAATACCTGTTGCTGAATCAATAATAATTTGAATATCTGGGTTTCTGCTCATATTACTTATAACTATGTTCACTATGCTAATGCCTCTTTTGTTAATTATCTCACTTAATGCTAATGATAATTTTTCCTCAATTTCATTCATCATAAAACAGCCAATAAAATAGCCCCAAATGGAGCTTCATCGGTATTGTATAACAAATATTTTAGTATAAATAGAAAATTATTATAATTTTTAGCAATTTATTTGTCTTTATTAATATTATAAGTAGGTGGTAGCGGGGGCAGGATTCGAACCTACGACCTTTGGGTTATGAGCCCAACGAGCTACCAGACTGCTCCACCCCGCACTGTATATGGAGTCTATAGTCAAAAAAAATAATTTTCAAGTATTAAAAAGGTTGGCTATACTGTAACCACTCAGTTGACCTAGAATATCTGGGAATATACCTAATAAGATTAAAATAATTACATATAAACCTGTGACGATGTAAGAAGATGTTGATTTAAGTTCTTCAGATTCATTATCAAAGTAAATAACCTTGATTACGCGTAAATAATAGTATGAACCTATAACGGTCATCAATACTGCAAAAATGCCAAGCGCAATATATTCTGAATGAACGAGAGATTGAATAATAAAAAGCTTAGCATGAAAACCTATAAACGGTGGGATTCCAATATAAGAAAGCATGATAACCATTAAGAGGACGGCTGGAAATGGTTGATTTCTACTTAACCCGCTTAACTCTTGAATATCCTCTATGGGTTTGTTTTTATATATCAGTTGTGATAACAAACCAAATGCTCCGATTGTAGTAATCACATATGTTAATGTATAAAACATTGCTGCCTTATATGAATCAATTGATCCCATTGAGATACCTAAGAAAATGAAACCAATGTTTGCAATAGTAGAATAAGCCAACATACGCTTAATGTTCTTTTGTGATATCGCAATAATATTACCTATTAGCAGGGAAAGAATAGAGAGTATAAGCAACATATCAATCCAAAAGATATACAAGGATGAAAATACAGAACCTAGTAATTTGATTAATATTATAAAAACTGCGATTTTAGGTATGGTACTCAACATCAAAGTTGTCGTTATCATAGAACCATGGTAAACATCAGGAATCCACATATGAAAAGGTGCGGCCCCAAATTTAAAAGATAAACTTATGAAAATAAAAATTAAAGCAAATACTAATCCTAGTATTCTCATATCATTCTCTAAAGGATTAACATTTAACAAACTGAGTTGTTCAATTATTTCATGATAAAAGAGACTCCCGGTTAAACCATAAATGAGTGATATCCCAAATAATAAAAAACCTGATGATATTGCACCTAAAATATAATACTTCACCGCTGCTTCAGAAGAAAATAAAGAGTTTTTATTAAATGCAATAATCGAATATAGAGAGAGGGATAGTAATTCAATGCCCAGATATAATAACAATAAATGTTGTGAAGATATCATTATCATCATGCCAAGCAAACCAAATAAAGATATCACGAAATACTCAGTTTTATATTTATTAAAATATTTAAGAAAGACGGATGTGTAATAGAAAATTAAAAGTAATATTAATATTATGAAAACTTTAAATATATTCGAGAAAGTACTCGTATCATATAGGTTTGAAGTATTAGTATTCATAAATTCAGAATATGAAAATATATGATATACACAATATGCTAGTATAATTTGAATAAGATAATATGAAATAGACTTATAGTTTGCAGAAATAAACAAATCAATAATAATAATTATACAGAGCCCTGCAGATATAATAATTTCTGGATAAATAAACAAATAATTAATCATATTAATATTTATTCCCTATAATTTTTATCATATTCAAGGAAGATTCCTCGCTAATATTCAGAATAATGTCAGGCTTAATACCAATCAATAATACTAAAAATGCTAGAATTAATAATGGCCATAATTCATCAATTTTCAATGCATTCATAGAAATTACTTTTTCTCCTTTAATTTCACCAAATAAAACTCTTTTCCCTAACCAAAGAGAGTATGCTGCAGCCAGAACTAGAGTTGTTGATGCAAGAATTGCATAGAAAATATTAATATGCATGCTAGCAATTAAAACCATAAATTCGCCGACAAAGCCAGAAGTACCAGGCAATCCAGAGTTAGCTAACAAAAAAAACATCATGATTGCAGAAAAGACTGGCATGATTTGGCCGACACCAGATTGTTCGCTAATCATACGAGATTTTGTTCGAGAATAGATAATGCCAATACAAATAAACAATCCAGCTGAAATTAATCCATGTGAAAGCATCTGAATAATTGCGCCTTGAAGGCCAATATGAATAAAGTCTTGTGATATTTGGTTGGGATTAATCGCATTAAAAACAAGGAAGATACCTAAAGTTACAAAGCCCATATGCGCCACTGAAGAGTATGCAATGAGTTTTTTCATATCTTCTTGAGCGATAGCAACAAAACTAATATAAATAATCGCTATTAATGATAAGGGAATTAGAATGCTATTTAGATACATGCCTGCATCAGGTGTGATTGGAAGAAGAAACCTAATCATCCCATAACCACCTACTTTTAAAAGAACTGCGGCTAAAATAACTGATCCTGAAGAAGGTGCTTCAACATGAGCATCTGGAAGCCATGTATGAACTGGCCACATAGGTATTTTAATTCCAAATGATATTAAAAATGCCATAAAGATGAGAATTTGAACATCTAGTTCTAAAGCCATAGTATAATAATCCGGAATATAGAAACTATTAACTTTGAATGATAGATATAACAAAGCCACAAGCATTAAAACAGAACCAAATAGTGTGTATATAAAGAATTTTATAGTAGCATAAACTCTATTAGGGCCACCCCAAATACCTATTATTAAGAATAATGGTATTAACATAGCCTCAAAAAATATATAAAATAATATACTGTCAAAAGCACAAAAGACTCCTAGCAACAAACCTTCAAGAAATAAAAAAAGCGCAGTGTATTTATTATTTTGTTCCCTGAGTTCTGAAAAGTTAAATAGTATTATTACTGAAGTAATGATGGTAGTCAGTATAATGAATAATATGGAAAACCCATCTACTGCAAGATGATAATTGATATTAAGGTTTTTAATCCATACGAGCTTTTCCACATATTGTAATGAATATGATGTTTGATCAAAATTAATTAATAATATGATAGAAATAAGTAATGTTAATGATGAAAATAAGAATCCTATAATTTTAATTAGATGCGGAAGTTTATCATTAATAAATAATAAAATGATTCCTCCCAATATTGGAATCCATATTAAAAAACTTAGTAATGGTATATTTTGTATAAACATATTAAAATTCATAAAAAGTTATTAAAAATATCAATAACCCAATGATCATTGTGAATGCGTAATGATATATGTAACCTGTCTGAATCAATCTAATTTTAGATGAAATAAGCCCAATAAGATTTGCCATACCATTAACAAAAAAATTATCAATAACATTTACATCTGATTTAAGCCAAATAATATTAGCAAATTTTTTAAAATATTTTGGGACTATAATATTAGAAAACTTAGTGAAGCCATATTCATTAATTAATATTTTTTTGAAAACTAGGAATTTTGTTTCTATAGAGTTGAGTATTTTATCGTTTGCATAGTATAAATAATAAGAGCTAATTAATCCAAGAAGCAAAACTAGAAAACTTAAGCTATTAAATGAATGTAAAATAAATGCTGTTGAGTGACTTATATATGTATCATAAAATAATTCGATTCTAGCAAAGTCAGAGATGGAATATTTAAAGAAATTATTGAATAGCATTGTATCAAATAATGACCACCCTATGAAAGCACTAGGAACTGACAGCACAACAAGTGGTATTAAAAGTGTGTCTTTATGTTCTAACTCATTATTTTTTTCTATTTTTAACTTATTATCTCCAAAAAAAACTTTGAAGAATATTTTAGCAGTATAGAGTGTAGTTATAAAAATGCTTAGTACTAACAGATAGTAAACAATTGAATTTCCTTCATATTTAAAAATATCAATAATTAAGTCTTTGGAAAAGAATCCTGACATAGAAGGAAAACCAATTAATGAAAAACCTGCTATAGTAAAAGTTGCAAATGTTAGGGGCATAAGTTTCCTTAGACCCCCCATTCTATTGATATCTTGTTCATGGTGACATTTTAGTATAATTGAGCCTGCACATAAGAAAAGTAGAGCTTTAAAAAATGCATGAGTTAATAAATGATAAATTGCAAACGAGTAATATGATGCTCCAAGAGCAACGGTCATGTATCCAAGTTGTGAGATTGTAGAATATGCAATAATTCTTTTAATGTCATTTTGCACTAAAGCAACTAGACCCATAAAAAATGCTGTAGCAACACCTATAAACAAAATTAAATCTAAAACATACTCCGATAAATCATACAATGGAGACAGCCTTGCTATCATGAATATTCCTGCTGTTACCATGGTTGCTGCATGTATAAGAGCAGAAATGGGTGTTGGGCCTTCCATTGAATCAGGAAGCCAAAAATGTAATGGGATTTGAGCAGATTTTGCCGCAGCACCAATAAACAATAAAAGTGCAATGAATGGTAAGAGATGGATTTCAAACCCCATTAAGTTGATATAATTAGATTTTAGAGACGAAAGATTACTAAAAAAATCTTCGTAGTTTAAGCTATTGCAATTTATAAAAACTAGAATAACACCGAGAAGTAAACCAATATCTCCAACTCTATTCACAATAAAAGCTTTTAGATTTGCATTAACAGCACTAGCTTTTTTGTACCAAAACCCTATTAGCAAGTAAGATGATAATCCAACTAATTCCCAGCCTATAAATAATTGTAAAAAGTTATTAGAAAATACAATTAGTAACATTGAAAATGTAAAGAAATTTGTATAAATAAAGAATCTATTAAAACTAGAATCTTTTTCCATATATGCAATTGAATAAATATGAACAAAAAATGAAATAAAAGTAACTATAAAAGACATTATGACTGTTAAGCTGTCTACCAACAAACCTATTTCAAATAGATAAATATTCCCGGCATACCAAGTATATAAATGATAATTTTCTGTTGAAATATTTCCCGATAAGAATGAGATTAACAAGCCAATAGATAACAGCATGGGTATTCCAATTGCGATGTTACCTAAAATACTTGTTGTTGTATTAGATTTTATTGGTAAAAAAAGTAATATAGTTGAACCTAATAGTGGTAATAAGACTATAAGTAGTGACTCAATATACATTATCCTTTTAGTCTCCCAATATCTTCTACATCAATACTGTTTTTGTTTCTGAATAGAACAACAATTATCGCTAATCCAATAGCAGATTCAGCAGCTACAACTGTTAGAATAAAAAAGACAAACACTTGTCCTACAATATCATTTAGATAGTTTCCAAAAATAATAAAGTTAAAATTAATAGATAAAAACATCAATTCTAAAGACATCAACATAATAATTATATTTTTTCTATTAAGGAAGATTCCGGCAAGCGATATGCTGAATAGCAAAGAACTTAAAATCAAATAATACGACATTGGTATCATAGTTTATTTTCCTCATCTTTAATTACTGATAGTCTTTCTTTTTTATTTGCATTTATTTGATGCGAAGGATTTTGATATTTATTTTCAGAATTTTTTTGTTGTGTCAATGTTATGGCAGATATAATGCCAAGTAGTAACAACATAGCAGCTATTTCAAAAGCTAATATATATTCTGTATAAAGAACATAACCTAGATTTTTTGTATTATCCTCACCAAGAATATTTATTTCTGTGATAATATTATTATTTGAATTTTCAAACTGATTATAAAAGAAAAATGATAATAAACCAGCGATAGAAATAAAGACAATTAATCCTATTGGGAAATATTTTACAAAACCTTCCTTAGCTTGAGATATATTAATATCTAGCATCATTACAACAAATAAAAAAAGGACCATGACTGCCCCAACATAAACTAAGATTAATATTATAGATAAAAATTCGGCATTTAGTAATAACCATAGCACTGCAGAAGAAAAAAATGCGAATACTAGATTTATTGCTGATTTAACTGGATTATTTATTGTAATAACCCCTATTGAACTTATAATCAAAAAAAATGCAAAGATAAAAAAAACAGCTATTTCAATATTCATAATCTATTATTAGTTAATTCGGTTTCTATCCTTTAACTCTTCTTGTTCATATTTATCGCCAATTTCAAGCAACTGTTCTTTATTAATTACTTTTTCATTTCTAGATTCAAAATGAAATTCGAATATTTTTGTTTCTACTACAGCATCTACTGGACAAGCTTCTTCACAAAATCCACAGTATATACATTTAAATAAATCAATATCATATTTTGTTGTTCTACGAGTGCCGTCAGATCTCATTTCTGTATCTATAGTTATCGCTAAAGCAGGACAAACAGCTTCACATAGCTTACAACCAATACATCTCTCTTCACCATTAGGATATCTTCTAAGAGCATGTAAGCCTCTAAATCT
>MDTB01061996.1_pt1 | contig 38735 bp, 36 predicted proteins | sample 811161 | NCBI WGS metagenome assembly MDTB01 (sample SAMN05326650, study PRJNA326480) | marine metagenome | isolation source: seawater | place: Mediterranean Sea | collected 2009 | reverse complement strand
TGTAACAATGATTATAAATTTTATGAAAACTAAAATTTAGAAAAATATAATTTTCGTTATTAAATTTTTTAAAATAAGGGTGTTTCTTAAAATTATCACCATAAATAGTTTTTCCAAATTTTTTTTTATCATATTTGAAAAAATGTATATCACTTACTTCTACCACAGCTTTAGATTTATAAAAAAAAATTAATTTTTTTTCGTTTTTATATTTTATAAATTTATCTTTATTTATTCCAAAAAAAATGGGAAAAGGAAAAAATTTTTTACCTAATTTCATTCTTTGAATTATACTGTCGAATTGAGATTGATTAACAAAATTTCTTAATGGATAGAACACATTGTTTGTTAAATTTATGATATCTGAGAATTGATTTTGATTTAAATTAAATCTTTTCATTTTTGAAGAGTATTTCAATTTGTTTGTGTTGTATCATTTATTACAACAGTTAATCAGCCAAAAAAATATTGTAAAATATTAACATTTATATATATAAGTTTAATTTTTTAATCAATGATTTTTGACATAGTAATAATTGGATTTGGAGTAATCGGAACAGAAACATTATTTCAAATTTCAAAAAACTTAAAAAAAAAACAAAAAGTTAAAATTGCTATAATAGAAAAAGATATAAATAATATACCAGGAGGTGTTGCTTACAGTAAAAAAAATTCAAGATTTGGATTTTTTAACAATCCTTTAAGACTCGCACCACCAGAATTTATTAACTGGATTAAAAAAGAGGAAAATATTAAAAAATTAATTGAATTTATTAAAAAAAATAGAAATTACAGACTTAATAATTGGTTATTCATAAACAAAAATTTTATAAATAGAAACATAAGAAAATTTGATGAAATTTACTTCCCAAGATTGACCTATTCTTTATTTTTAGAAGATAAAATAAAAAAAATTTTTAACTATTCAAATAAAAAGAATTTTTCTCTATTTTTTTTCAAAGGTGAATTGGTAAAAGTAAAAAAAAATAAATTGATAGTTTGTAATACAAAAAAAAAAACTTATTGAGTATAAACCAAATTTAAATTTCAAAAAGTTAACTTTTAAAAAAAAAAATATAAGAAAAAGACCAGCTTTTTTGTCAGCGGTAAATATAATTTTAGGCAATGGATTATTGCCACCAAAAATTATAAATCATAATGGAGAATTTAAAAATCCAAATTATATTTGGGACTTTTATTCTGAAGGAGGGACTTTAAATTTAATTAATAAAATTAATAAAATTAAAAGTAGAAAAAGTATAAATGTAGTATTTATTGGAAATAAGGCAGGCCTTCTAGAGACAATGCCTGAACTTGAAAATTTTATCTCAAACAAAAACTTTAATATAAAAATTGTAACTATAGCTCCAAATAATTTGAGTTTAGAAAAAGCTGAACATTCAAAGAAATTTGAATCATTTAAATTTAAATTTTTAATAAAAAAAAATATTAAAAAAATAAAAAAATCTGAGGAAATTTTTAATATTCTAATGAAAGAGTTTAAATTTGCAAAGTTGAACGGATTTAATAAATATGATGTTTGGACATGGGTTTTAAAAAATAACTTAATTTCAAATTGCTATAGTCAATTATCTTTTGAGGAAAAAAAGAAATATAATGAATTTATTTTTCCTAAAATTAGAAATAATACAAGATATACCTATCCAAATACAATATATGCAAAGAAAAGATTAGAGAGAAAGAAAATATTAAAATATATAAAAGATAAGGTATCTAGAATAGAGAATTTTAAGGATAAAATAGCAATAAAAACTAATAAAGGAAAAAAAATTATCGCAGATGTTTTAATAAATGTTTCAGGACCAGTAAGTCTAACTAACTTAGATAAAGAAGTAACATTCATAAAAAGTCTTAAAAAAATGTCAGGTAACTATAATTTTAGAGGATTTGTAGCAAATAAAAATTTTTTAATAAGTAAAAATATATATGCACCTGGAACTATTTCTAGTAATTTTAATCCAAATAGATTAACTATCATTAAAGCTGTGATCCAAAACTCTCATAAAGTTTCAAATGAAATTCTTAGAAGATTAAAATAATGATTAAAACATATTTTTATGAATAAAGATTTTATAGATCAATTAAGTTTTGAACAATTTTATAAAGAAAGTCAAGGGTTAGATAACATAACTGAAGCAAAACCATTTAATAGAATGATTGCTCATTCAAAAAATTTTTTTTTAATTTCTGGTTATGGTGCTTTTACTCCTGGATATTTGATACTAATAACTAAAGAATTCATTCCATCGTACGCACTCGTTAACGATAAGGATTTGGATGAATTAAATTTTATTATTAAATTATTAAAGGAAAATATTGATGGGAGTTACGATAGAAAGAGTATAATTTTTGAGCATGGAATGTGCTCATGTATAGGTGGATTAGATAGAGCTCACCTACATATTATGAGTATCCATAAATCATCTAACGAAAAAAGTTTAAGAGATGCAATTGATAAAACTCTTTTTGACAGAAAAGCTGGAATTCAACACATAGAATTTAATGGTTATAAGCTTGAGAATATTCACGATATCAACCATTTTATGAAGGAAACAAAAAATAAAAAAAATACTGACTTTAAAGTAGTTGGAAATATTTTGAAATTTGAGGATATTAAAGATTTAGAAGAACAAAAATGGCCAAAAAACACATTACCACATGTAAATACAGGGGGGCACTATGTTTTTTTTAGAAGTGACTATTTCAATTCTTCTTTCTTAACCATTCACAATTTTCAAACACAATTTGGAAGACAAGTTGTGTTTGAAAATGAACGTAAGTTAGATAGCTCATTTTTTGAAATGATAGACAGTAGAAAAAAAAATAACGAATTTCTAGAATTATGGAAATGGCAAAATCAAAAATTTGAGAAAAATATAATTGAAACCGTAAACTCTTCGAAAAAATCACTAAATGAATTTAAAACAAAATATGAAAAAGAATTTAAAAAATATAAATTTGAAGTAATTTAATATTATTTGAAATGTTTAGTAAAATCACAAATTTTTATAAAAGATATAAAAAATTAATTCCAGTACTAGTGTGTACTATGGGAAGGTCAGGAACTTGGTACAATAGAGAATTTTTTTATTTTTACAACGAATTATTAAATGGAAAAAATAAAAATGAAATTGTTGAAGAAATGGTTAAGACTAAAAAAAAAATAAAGTATTATATTCCAATTAATACAAAAAAATTTCCATACAATTCTGTTTTTGTGCAACATTGGTTGTGCCCGGGTTTTAAAGAGCATTATTTTGGAAAATATCGAAATGATTGGAATAAAATTCAATTTTATTCTGATCATTTACCCGCAGATTTCACTGATTTTATGAAAAAAGAAAATATTGAAGAATCTAGTAATCCATTAATAAACAAAAATGCAAAAATTATTTATTATTATAGAAATCCATTAGATCAAAATATTTCTTACTTTAATGCTATAAAAAATAATGTGAATCAAGAAATAAATTATTATTATGATACAAAACTTAAAAAAAGTATTAGGTTCAAAGATGTTCATCATTTTATAAGAGTTGCAGGTATTGATATGTATATAAAACATTATTTATCTTTTAAATTAATGAATGAAAGTTTTCCAAATAATGTTCTTATTTTAACTTACGAAAATTTAGTTCGAGATCCCGAGGCTAATTTTAAAAAAATTTTTAGTTTTTTGAATCATGATTATATAAATAAATTTGAAAAAGAATTTAAAGATGCATTATTTCTATCTAGCAAGGAGTCTATTACTAAACTAGAAGATATGTATGGTCATTCATTAAGCAAAAATTCTAAAGACAAAAATCAGAGACAGTTAAGTGACGGAAGAGTAGGCAGATGGAAAGAGATTTTAAATGATGATGATTTAGAATATATGAAAAAGAGATTTAATGCATTTGATATAAAACTTAGTGATTTTATATCAGCTTAATATGAAAAATTTATAATATTGTGAAAATCCAATATTTAGAAAAGCTATATAAATTTATAAATGTTAAAAAAAAATAGAAATTTTAAAAAATGCCTCATTACTGGAATCTCAGGATCTGGTGGAAGTTATCTGGCACAGTATCTTAGAAGAAAAAATAAAAATTTAAAAATTTTAGGAACAACTAGAAGAGACTCGTTCAAACTAAAAAAAGAACTTCGAAAAGTTGCAAAAATTAAAAAATTAGACTTAAATAATTTTTCTAAATTAAAACAATTTCTCAGATCGAATAAACCAGACCTGATATATCATCTTGCTTCATATGCAGATGTGCGTAAATCTTTTTTAAAACCAACTGAAGTAATTGAGAATAATTATAAAATTACAATTAATCTTTTAGAAGCTATTAAAAAATTAAAAATAAACCCACTAATAATTATTTGTAGTACTTCAGAGGTTTATGGAGATGTGAAAAAAAATCAAATACCAATTAAAGAAAATTTGTTAATGCAACCTGTTAGTCCCTACGCTTTATCTAAATGTTTTCAGGATTTAACTGCTCAAGTTTATTATAAAGCATATAAGTTAAACATTATTATAACTAGAATGTTTTCATATACGAATGCGCGAAGATTTAACTTATTTCAGTCGAGTTTTGCAAAACAAATAGTAGATATTGAAAAAGGAAGAAAAAAAATATTAAGACATGGAAATCTCAATAGTGTCAGAACTTTAATTGATACTAAAGATGCATTAGAAGCATATTGGTTAGCAGCTAAAAGAGGTAAAATAGGAGAAATTTATAATATTTCTGGAAAAGATGTAATGTCAGTTAAACAAGTACTTAAATTCTTGATAAAAAATTCAAATAAAAAGATTAAATCTAAATTAAGTAGAAATCTAGTCCGACCAAAAGACGTGACGCTGCAAATAGCTTCGAGTAAAAAATTTATGAAAGATACAAACTGGAAACCAAAGATTAGAGCAAACGAATCTTTACTAAATTTATTAAATACTTTACGTTTTGAAAAGTAATGAAAAATATTTTAGTTTCTGGGACTTCGTCTGGTTTAGGTAAGTATTTAAAAGATAGATTTTCTGCTACGAAATATCTTAGAAGTAAAAAAAAATTTACTTACCTTAAAAAGAAGTGGGATCTTATTATAATTTGTGGATTTTATACGGGTAGTCTCAAGTCAGGTTATGATGAATCGTACCATCATGTGAAAAATCTGATCTCTCTTAGATTTGAAAAAATTATTTTTATATCAAGTTTGGGTATTAATTTTTTAAAATATCAAAGTAGATTTAAGCACTTCAAAAATAAAAAACAATTGAAAATGTATGCACTCTCAAAATATAAATGTGAAAAACTTTGTTTAAAAAAAAAAAAAACTTTAGTATTAAGATTAAGTAATATTGTTGGTCCAAAGAAGTTTATGAGAAAATCTGAATTAAAAAATTTCATTTACCATAAAAATCCAAAAATAAAATATATGGGAACAAGTAAATTTTCATTGACAGATTTTGAGGAAATTGCTGAATTTATTAAAATAGCTAAAAAAAAAAAGTATCTAGGAGTTCATAATTTATTTAGAAAAGATATGGTATCATTAAAAGAAGTTTCTGAGCGATTAAAAAAGAAAACAAGTTTCGGAAATTTATATTTTGAGTCATTTGGTAAATCTACCTACCCCATAACAAAAACTAAACCTACAAAATTTTATAATTTTGGAAAAAAAGGATCATTCGAAGTTTTTAAGAAATATTTGTCTAATTAATATTTTAGATGTAAGAATAAATTATAGATCTTAATTTTCTAAACAATAAACTAAATTTTTTTTGAATATAACTTATTAAAAATATTCCAAAGAAATAAGAGTTTTTATACTTACTTTTGTGCGAAAAATTTGATTTATCTTTACAAAGTTTTAAGTTTTTAATTAAAAAATTTTTTCTATTTAAATTAATTAACTTTAAATCATATCTATATTTTTCTACTTTTAATTTATGATTATTTATACCATTTAAAATTATTATATATTTAAAATTATTTAAAGCCCATTTTTTTTTAAACAAGTCACGAATTAAACGATTACAATAGTTATTATTTTTATAATTAATAATTAATAAGTTGGATTTTGTATCTTTAAAAATATTATTCAATGAATTATAAAAGTAATTTAGGTTTGTAGAAGTTAGCGGACGAAAAACACCATAATTTTTTTCACTGAACATAGAAATATCATCATTTAAATTAAAATGGTTTTTTTCAGTAAAGTTTTTTGAATCATAGTCAAACACGGTAATTTTTAAATAATCATGAATATTGCCAATTAAACCCAATCTATATTTTGTGTCGAATCCAAACTCAATCAAATTACTAATTCTCTCTTTATCGGATAATAACAAAATTAAAAAAATATTTTTTAAATCAAAAAATAGTTTTAAATTGATATTATTTAGTCTTAAAATATTCTTTAAAATATCTTGCACTTTTAACTTTTCTTTTATTATTAATTGTCCTTTAAAATTGTTATAACTTAAGTAAGTTGAAGATACTCTTTTTGGTTTTACTGGATTTAATTTTAAACTTTTAAGCCCCCAATCATTCTTATTAACTACTAAATCCTTAGATTTTGTTATGAATTTTTGCCTATAAGATTTACTATATAAAAGTTTATCTCTATTTGAACCTGGCAAGGGTGGAAATTTGTACATATATATTCCAAAATTATCCAAGTTAATTCTTTTTGAATTTAATAGATTTGATCTTAATGAAATGTCTACATCTAACCCTTCACCTGGTTTTAGTTTTTCACTATATCCCCTTAATTTCGAAAAATTTTTTCTCGAAAATATAGTAGAAAAACCACCACCCTCATAAAAAGTATGAGCCTTATACTTAAAATTGGACGAATTTACCTCAACTAAAAATTTTTCATAATAATTATTATCAAAATTTTTTAAATAAGAATTTATACTAATTATTTTTCTAGGTAAAAAATAAATTTTTTTATCATCGATTTTTTCTTTAGAAAAAAAATTAATTAGATTTTCTAAATTAGGCTTATTAAAAAACTGATCACATCCCGTTGTAAGAATAAATTTTGCACTCGATTTTAAAATTCCTACATTGTAAGAAATATTTGGATTGAAAAAACCAGCAAAATTTTTGGAATATTTTTCAGTTATTTTTTTATCAACATTGATAAATTTTACTGAGTTTTTAAAATTTTTGTGTACGTATAAAATTTCTGATAATTTTTTTTCACTACCCCAGTCAACATAAATAAACTCAAATAATTTTGAATATTTTAACCCCAACTTATTAATAAAGTATAGATTAGAATCCAAAGCCTTTTGCATTCTATAATGCAAATCATTGTGATAATCATCATTTTTGGAGTGTATTAAAAAACTTAAAAGTTTTTTCATTTTTTTAACATCTTATTAGATTTTTTAAATATACATTAAGAATAATATTGACTAAAACCTAAACTAAAATATTAACAAATTATGTCAATAAAATTAATTATAGTATTTTAGATTTAGGTTTTAAAGGTTCAACTTTAATGTATAAATAACTAAACTTTAAATTAAAAAATTTATGAAACTAAAAGTAGCTGATTATGTTATTAAGTTTTTTGCCGATAAGGGAATAGACAAGATGTTTGTGGTCTATGGTGCTGCAAATGGTGATTTAATTGATGCTTTCACCAGAATAAAAAACACAAAATATATTTCTATTATGCATGAACAAGCAGCAGGTTTTGCAGTTGAGGGATATTCGAAAGTAAAAAATTTACCAGGTGTTGCTATTGCAACAAGTGGCCCAGGGGGACAAAATTTTTTAACTCCAATCTCAAATTGTTTTTATGATTCTGTCCCAGGAATATTCATAACGGGTCAAATTAAAAGACAGTTTTTAAGACCAGATGAAAAGATAAGGCAAATTGGTTTTCAAGAAACAGACATTGTTGGTATTGCTAAGCCAGTAACAAAAAGAGCCATAATGATTAAAAGTGAGAAAGATATTAAATATGAGTTGGAATATTCTTATTATCTTGCAACAAAAGGAAGACCAGGACCAATTCTTTTAGATATTCCTATGGATATACAAAAAAAAGTCATTGATATAAAAAAATTGAGGGGATTTAAACCTAAAAAAGAGAACTTTAATAATAAAAAGTTAAAAAAACAGATACAAAAATTTATCAAAGATTTTAATAACTCAGAAAGACCTGTTTTACTTATAGGTGGAGGAGTTAAAACAGCTGATGCAGTTGAAGAATTACAAAAATTAGGGCGACAGATGGACGTTCCGGTTTTTCCTACATGGAATGCTCTTGATATAGTCACAAGTGATTATTCAAATTATTGTGGCAGAGTAGGAACTTATGGGGGTGAAGGAAGAAATTTTGGTATTCAAAATTCAGATTTATTAATGACCATTGGTTGCAGGTTATCAGGAAGAATAACTGGAGGTAATCCCAAAACTTTTGCTAGAGAGGCAAAAAAATACATGGTCGATATAGATCCTACAAATTTAAAAACTAAATGGCAACAAGTTAAGTTTGATGAAAACATATACTGTGATGCAAAACAATTTATTCGAATACTTAGCGAAGAACTTAAAAAAGGAGAAAATATTAACAAAAAAGATTTGAAAAAAAAATGGTTAAAAAAATGCATTGATTGGAAAATAAAATACGATCCTGTAAAAAAAGAGTTTTTTAAAGATCATAATTATGTACACCCATATGCTTTTATAAGATCTTTATCCAAAAGAATGGGAAAAAAAGATACTTTTGTTGGAGATTGTGGTGGAAACATAGTAATTTCAAATCATTCTTTTGAAACTAAATCAGGTCAACGATATTTTACTAATAATGGAAATTCACCGATGGGTTTTTCATTTTCTGGAGGCTTAGGAGCATGTGTGGCAAATCCTAATATAAACACTGTATGTGTAATAGGTGACGGAGGAATGAATATGAATATTCAAGAGTTAGCAACTTTAGTAAATTATAATATAAATTTAAAAACTATAATTTTGAATAACCATATCTATGGTATAACAAAAGCATACCAGAAAACAAACTTCAATGGCAGAATGGAGGCGTGTGGCCCTACTGGATATAACCCACCAAATTTTGTTGAGATTTGCAAAGCTTACAAAGTAAAAGTTTTGGAGTTGTCACAAAATTCAAAAACAGAGGAAATTTTAGACGATTTTTTAAACCATAATGATGGACCTATAGTTTTGGATGTAAACTGCCACGAATTTCATACTTATGAGCCAAGAATATTTGGATGGAATACGCCAATTGAAGACATGTACCCATACATTTCAAGAGAAGAATTCAGCTCTAATATGATCGTAAAACCTGTTAAAGGTTGGGAAAATCCAATTTTGCCTGATAGTGATAAAAAAGGCACTCCAAGCACTATGGAGTAAATTTGAGAGATAAATTTTTTAAAAAAAAAATTCTAGTTGCAGGTGGGACCGGATTAATCGGACAACAAATCACTAGGCAATTAATAGATCTTGGAGCCGAAGTCTCAGTTTGCTCTTTAGATAAAGAACAATTAGCGCCTAAGGGAATTAAAGATTATTTCAAACTAGATATGACTATAAAAGAAAATTGCAAAAAAGTATGTGATGGAATGAATATTGTTTTTTCATTGCTAGGAGCAACAGGTTCACCCTCAACTAACTTCAATCAACCCGCTACTTTTATGATGGGAAACTTATTAACAGCTTTAAATATGTTAGAAGGAGCTAGATTAGCAAATGTAGATGAATTTTTATACACCAGTACTTATGGTGTATATTCAAACAAAGGTGAAATGGTTGAGGATAAAGTTTGGGATTATAATCCCTCTGAAAACGATAAATTTGCAGGATGGGCAAAAAGGTTAGGAGAGCTTCAGGTCGAAGCTTATCAAAAACAGTATAATTGGAAAAAAATTTATGTTGTAAGACCTGCAAACATTTTTGGTCCTTATTCAAATTTTGATGAAAAAAATTCTATGGTTGTAGCTTCACTGATAAAAAAATTTTTTTCAAATAAAAAGGTTGTAAAAGTTTGGGGAGATGGAACTCCAATAAGAGATTTTGTGTATTCTAAAGACATGGCTAGAATGATTATAGATGTGGTTCGTAAAGAAATTACAGTTCCAATAAATTTAGGATCAGGTAAAGGGGTATCAATTAAAGAATTAGTAAATGTAATTGCAAATTCCAAATATATAAAAAATAAACTTATAGTCGAATTCGAAAAAGATAAGCCAATGGGTGATAAAATAAGAGTGCTTAATACTGAACTGGCAGAAAAGCATAATATATTTCCCGAGATAAGCCTTAAAGAGGGAATAGATGAAACAATAGAATGGTATTTAAATGATTTGGGTTCAGCAAAATTGAAATTTAATGCTTTTAATGAAAATTAAAGCGAGTCTTTATTTTTAAGATACCATTTTAATGTTCTTCTAATACCATTATCTAAAGAAATTTTTGGAGACCATTTAATCTCTCTTTTTGCCTTGCTACAATCCAAAATAACTTTTGTGGAAAGACTATGTTTTGTCAAGTCATTTTTAATTTTAATTTTATTATCATAATATTTAATTATTTTTTTTACTAAATTATTAATAGAAATTAATTTCCCTAATCCTACATTATATATTTCAAACTTACTTTTTTGATTTTTAATTGCGAGGTCAACAAATCTAATTAGATCACTTATATACAATAAATCTCTAGACTCTTTTCCATTTCCCCAAATTGTAACTACATTATTTTTACAATTTACTACTTTATTTATGGTAGCACCGAAGACGTGCGATTTTTCTAAATCGAATTTATCATATGGCCCATATATGTTTGAATGTCTTATCAAAGTATATTTATTTTTATTTAATCTGGAGTAAAACTCACACATTTTTTCGATAAATACTTTTGTCCAACCTGCCCCAAAATATCTATGATAAATCTCTTTATTGGCATTAAAATCACCCTCCTTTTGTTTTTTGTTCGAAGAGCTATACATAACTGTGCAGCTAAAAACGATAACATGTTTGATATTTGAATTGTAACAAGCTCTTGTGACCATTGAATTTATAATGGCATTGTCGTTGACGTGAATATATGGCTTATCAATAATATCTTTTGCTCCTGATGTGGTAGCAGCTGCTTGAATTACAATATCTGCCCCTTTAATGACCTGAATTACCTGATTTTCTTTAGTTAAATCACATTTAAGTAATTTGATACCATTTATTGAAATTTTATTATTATGATATGTGCCAACAACATTATATCTTTTTTTGCTAAAATAAGTTGCAAGGCTTCTTCCAATAAAACCACTAGCACCTAGTATGATAATTTTTTTGTTTTTCAATATCATTTAAGTCTATAATAAATTATATAATTAGTTCAATATAAATTATCAATATGCTTGTTTGTAGGACACCATTAAGAATATCTTTATTTGGAGGTGGCACTGATTTCCCAAAGTGGTACACAAGCCATAAAGGTATCACTATATCATTTACCATTGATAAATTTTGTTATGTAACTTTAAGAAAATTGCCAAATCTGTTTTCATTTAAATATAGATTAAGATATTTTAAAACTGAATGTCCCAAAAAAAAGCCAGATATTAAACACCCAAGCATAAAAGCTGTGTTAAAAAAGTTTGATAAAACAAATGATAGCTTTGAATTAATTCATAGCTCAGATATTCCAGGTTTATCAGGACTTGGTTCTAGTTCGGCATTTACAGCTTCAATTGTAAACCTTATACACACAATGAATGGCCAAAGATTAAATAAAAAAAAAATAGCTGAAAAGGCTGTTTATATTGAACGTGAAGTATTAAAAGAGTCAGTTGGACTTCAAGATCATTATGCATGCACTCATGGTGGTTTTAATGTAATTGAGTATTCAAAAAAAAGAATATCTGTAAATCCGATTAAGATGAAAAAAAATAAGATAAATTATTTACTAAAAAACTCTATCTTAGTCTATACAGGCATATTAAGAGAAGCTGAGCCGATTGAAAAAGACAAGCTAAGGAATTATGAAAAAGTAAAAAAAAATTTAGAAGAAATAAAAAACCTGGCTTATAAAGCTAAAAAAGTTCTGGAGTCAAATTCTAAAAAGTATATTGAAGATATAGCTGAATTAATGAAACAAAATTGGAAACAAAAAAAGAAACTATCTAAATATGTAAGTAACAAAAAAATTGAAAAGCTTTATGAATTTGGTCTTAACAATGGAGCAATTTGCGGAAAACTACTAGGTGCAGGAGGCGGTGGATATATTTTATTTATTTCAAAGAATCAAAATGATCAAAAAAAACTATTAAAAAGTTTAAAGAAAAAAATTTATTTTAGATTTAAACTTAATAATTCAGGTACAAAAATTATTTATCAATCAGATAGCGATAAGTATGATCAAACATAAAACTAGGAAAAACAAAATATGAAAAAAATACTAATAACAGGGGGTGCTGGATATATTGGTTCAATGTTAAGTACAAAACTTGTTGAACTAGGTTATCAAGTTACTGTTTTGGACAATTTTAGTTTCACAAAAAATTCATTAAGTCATTTATATGTTTTTAAAAATTTTAAGTTAATTGAGGGAGATGTTTTGAACAAAAAATTATTTAAGAAGCTTATTAGCCAGAATAATATTATAATCCCATTAGCAGCTCTTGTGGGCGCTCCTTTATGTGAAAAAAACAAAAGAAAAACTATAGAATTAAATTTAAATTCTGTAAAATTTTTGATAAAAAATTTAAATAAAAACCAAAAAGTATTATATCCAACAACAAATTCTGGTTATGGAATTGGAGCTAAAAATAAGTATTGTGATGAAAATACTGAGTTAAGCCCTATTTCATTATATGGTCGCACAAAAGTAAATGCTGAAAAAGAAATTTTAAAATTTAAAAATTCAATTTGTTTCAGACTTGCAACAGTTTTTGGTTTTTCATATAGGATGAGAAGTGATTTATTAGTAAATAATTTTGTTCAAGCAGCAATTAAAAAAAATTTTTTACTGATATATGAGCCACATTTTAGAAGAAACTATATTCATATTAGGGATGTAGTAAACGTATTTACACATTCCATTAAAAATTTTGAAAAGATGAAATCAAAAACGTACAACGTAGGATTATCAAGTGCAAATCTAACTAAAATTCAGCTAGCAAAAGAAATTAAAAAAAAAGTTAAGACTTTAAAGATAAAAATTGGTCATAATAAAAAAGATCCTGATCAAAGAGATTATTATGTAAGCAATAAAAGAATTGAAAATACCGGTTTTAGAACAAAATACAATCTTCAAGATGGTATAGATGAATTAGTAACTTTCTTTAAAGTTTCTAATGAAAATTTTATTAATAATTATTAAATAATAAAGTAATAATTAAAAAGTAATGATAATTAATCAAGCAGTTATAGTTTGCGGTGGCTACGGAAAAAGATTAGGTAAAATTACACTCAAAACACCCAAACCTCTAATACGAGTAAAAAAATTGACTGTATTAGATCATATAATTAAAAATTTAACTAGGTTTGGTATTAATAATATCATTCTATTATGCCATTATAAATTTAAAATTTTTAGGAAAAGATATCATAATCGTAATATCTTCGGAGCAAATATCTTTTGTGTTAAAGAAAAAAAACTTTTAGGTTCTTCAGGAGCATTATATAATGCTAAAAAAAAACTAGATAAAAATTTTATTTTTTGTAATGGAGACACGTTTTTTGATATAAATATAAATGATTTAACATCTGAATTTTTAAGAAAAAAAATTTTAGCACTTATAGCTTTAAAAAAGTTGAAATCAACTCAGCGTAAAGACACATTTAAAGTTGGTAAAAATAAACAACTACTTTTAGATCAGAGCCACAAATCAAATTTAATTAATTCAGGTATCTGTGTTTTTTCTAAAAAGATAATTCCTCATTTAGTTAAACTAGGTTCACTAGAGAAAAACGTATTTCCAAAATTGGTAAAATTAAAAAAAATTTGCGGCAAAGAATATAAAAATTATTTTTTAGATATGGGAGAAATATCAACTTTAAAAAAATTGCCAAAATTTTTAGATAAGATTTTTTTTAAACCCTGTTTATTTTTAGATAGAGATGGTGTCATAAATAAAGATACCGGATATGTCTTCAAACAAAAAAATTTTAAATGGAGGAAGAATATTTTTAAATTTATAAAAAAATATAATGATAAAAATTATTATGTAATAATTATTACTAATCAATCTGGCATCGGAAGAGGTTATTATACAGAAAAAGACCTCTTTAAACTACATAAATGGATGTGTCAAAAAATTAAATCTAAAGGGGGAAATATTGATAGTATTTATTTTGCGCCTTACTTTAAGAATTCAAAATTTACAAAATACAGAAAGGGAAAAAGAATGAGAAAACCAGATATTGGGATGATTGAGAAGGCTAAAAAAGAATTTAAAATTGATACTAAAAATTCGATATTTATAGGAGATAATGATATTGATAAATATACAGCAATCAATTCCGGAATAAAATATAAAATTTTACAATTTAATTCAGAATTAATATAAAATAAATTATCAATGAAAAGCAAAATTAAAAATCATATCTACCATCATTCAAATTTAATTAATGATAATCTAGATAAAATTTCATTGTGTGTAGAGAAAATTGCAAAAGATATTAAAAAAACTCTAAAAAATAAAAAGACAATTTTTTTTGCTGGTAATGGAGGTAGTGCAGCAGACTGTGAACATCTTGCAGGTGAACTAGTTGGTAGATATAAAAAAAATAGAAAACCTTACAAAGCAATTTCTCTAACAACTGATACTTCTGTGCTTACTTGTATTGCAAATGATTTTGGATATGAAAAAATATTTGAGAGACAGCTAGAGGGTCTTGGACAAAAAGGAGATTTGTTGATTATATTTTCGACGTCTGGTAAAAGTAAAAATATTGTAAATGTTTTAAAAAAATCAAAAAAAATGAATATCAAATCAATTGCTTTACTAGGAAAAACTGGAGGTCAATGTAAGAAAATTTCGAATTATAGTTATGTAGTTCCTTCCTCATCAACAGCAAACATTCAAGAAATACATCACTTAATTGGACATATTTTCTGCAGTTTAGTCGATTAAACTTTTTGCTCTAAAATACCTTTTTTAATATTAAAAATTTTATCACAATTATCCAAAATTTTGTGATTATGAGTTATTATGATTATTGTTTTAGAACCCTTTAATTTGTAAATTTTATTTAGAATCTCCTCTTCTGTTTTTTCGTCTAATGAATTTGTGGCTTCATCAAAAACTATTATATTTGTATTCTGATACATGGCTCTTGCGATTGCTAACCTTTGAGATTGTCCACCAGAAAGTTTTTTTCCGTTAGGACCCACAACTGTACTAAGCTTTTTTGGGAGATCATCTATAAATTTATCTAAAGATGAAAAATTTAAAACCTCAGATAAAAGATTATAATTGATTTTATTTATCTCTTCACCAAATAATATATTTTCTAATATAGTATTATCTAAAATATAAAAATTTTGAGGCACATATGAAAAATTTTTTTGCCAATTATGTTTTATATTTTTTAAATGATTTTTGTCTATTAAAATTTCACCATTTGTTGGTTCAATCAAACCCATAATAATTTTTACCAAGGTACTTTTTCCCGAACCTGTTTTACCCACTAACCCAATTATTTCATTTTTCTTAATCTCGAAATTAATCTTTTTTAAAGTAGTTTCTCTATTTGGATATTTGAAACTTACGTTTTTAACTTCTATTAAATTTTCAAATTTAAACTTTTTATCATTAAGATCTAAAGTTTCTGAATGTTGTTTTGCATTTTTTATATCATCACATATTCCTTGAATTGAAATTTCACTTTGAACCAACGCAAGTTTGTGCATTATTATGTTATTGATTGATGGATAAATTCTAATAGCAGCAAAAAAATATAGCAGTATTACTGAAATAACAGCCTGTATATTTATACCCATATTGCTGGAAAAATAAATTAGGAAACAAATTAATCCGATTATTAAAAGTTCAATTATTTGTTTGGGTACTTTAGAAAAAATTTCATAAAAAACTATTGATCGAAATTCTCTACTTATTGACTCTGTAAATTTCTTTATAAAAAAATTTCCTTTTTGATAAAGTTTAATCTCAATTATAGAATTTAATATTTGATTAATTATTTTACTTTTTTCTCCTCTTTCAAAATAGGCTATTTTTACTTTTTGCTTAAGAGGTTTTGAAATAAGTTTAAAATATACTATCCCAAAAAATGTTAATACAAAAAATATAGTTATTGAAACTTTAAAACTTGCAAATAGTAGTAACAAACCAATTAATAAAACCTGAGTAATTTCTTTGAATAGAAGCAAGAAACTTTTTACATACGACACAGAAGTATTAACTTCAGATGAAATATTTCTTCCAAGAATTATTGGATTATTAATTGAATGAAATATATAATTTTTTTTAATGTATATCCTGAACATTTTTGAGCTGATGTTTATCTTAATATTATTGAAAAGATTTGATTCAAATATTATGTAAATTAAATTAATTGATGTTTTTAATAAAAAAAATAAAAAAATTATGATCGCTAAATAAGTAAATATTTGTGCTGACTCAAAGAAATTAAATACCAAGATATATAAATCTTCATTAAATTTTATTTTTTCTAATACAATATTTCTATCTAATAATATTGCTAAAACTCCTGGAATAATTCCTACTCCTATTGTTTCCAATAACGCAATTACTAATGAAAAAAAAGAATAAATAATTATTTGATTTTTATGTCTTTTATCTACCGATGTATTTATATAATTTAAATTTGACCTAATCATTTCGAGGGTTAATCATAAATCTTATTTTTAAAATTTGTTTGAAATAAGAATTTAGGCAATTTATTAATTTAAATATATAGGAATTAAAAGAATTTTTATATTTAAATTCAAAATGCTTTATTATAATTAATTTATATATGAATAATTGCCTATGAAAAAATTATATAAGATCTTGATAATTGGAGACTCAAATTGCCTTCCAAGATTTTCTAAATCTAAAAAAGATAGATTGCCTATAGAAAGCATATATATTTTTATGTTGAAAAAAAAACTAAAAAATTTTCTATTTAGTGAAGTCATTTGGGGAGGCATCACAACATCAATGCTAATAAATTACTCAATTAGTTATTATAAAAGATGGAAGCCTGATTACATAATTGTTCATTCTGGTGTAAATGATGTAAAAACTCAATTGTTTTCAGAAAAAACTAATCTTAGAATTTCAAAAATGTTTAAAATATTTAATTATGATCAAAAAAAATTTAAATCTAATGTAATTTACAATCCTAATTATCTAAAATATAAAAATACAAATAAAGTAAGTTCTGTAAAATTTATTTCAGATGCTAAAAAACTTAAAAAAAATTTTAAAAAAACAAAGATTATTTGGATTGGTGTTCATTCAAACAAAAATATTAATAAAGAAAGACCAGATACTTTTAGATCAGTATCAATTTTTAATGAAAAATTGAAAAAACTTTTTAACAAAAATTTTATAGATAATGATTTCAGTAATACATTTTTTAGAAAAGATGGTTATCACTTAAACAATCTAGGGCACAATGATTTGTTCAAAAAGATTTTAAAATTAATTAATCAAAAAAAATACTGATAGTCTAAAATAAAAAAACTTACTTTTTTTTAAGTTTTTTAATTACTTTAAATATATCATCTTTAGTATCCACTGAAATTGAATTGTCAGACATTTTTATCATATATACTTCGAAACCTAGCTCTAGAAACCTAATAAGTTCTATATCTTCAATATTTTCAAGTTTTGTTTTTCTTTTAATTTTTGAAAATATTTTTAAAGCTTTGTAAGGGAAAGCGTATATACAAACTTGTCTACAAGCATGTGAGAAATTTCCTTTTTTGTCTATTGGTATTGGAGATCTAGATTGATAAAGTAGCCTTCCATCTTTTCTAAAAACAACTTTTGGAATATTTCTTGACAGAAATAATTTTTTGTCTTTAATTTTCGTATATCCATTAATAATTCTATTAGGATATTTTTTAGAGGTTTTTATTAATTTTTTTATATCATTTATATCACATAGTGGTTCATCCCCCTGAACATTAATGTAAACATCTGATTTTATTTTTTTTGATACCTCAGCAACCCGATCTGTGCCAGTTAAACACTTTTTGGAGGTATTTATGCAATTCATATTATTATTTTTACAAAGTTTTAAAATTCTTTTATCATCCGTAGCAACAATAACTTGTTCTCTCAAAGCAACTTTTAGACATTGGTTGTATGTTCTTACTAGCATTGGTACACCTAAAATTTTGATGAGTGGTTTGCCAGGTAATCTACTAGACTTATATCTTGCAGGTATTATTATTATGAATTTTCTTTTCATTGTTAATTTTGTACTAAATTAATATTTACTAAATAATTAATTGATATAAAAGAAGTTTAATCAAAAAAAAAATGATCAATTTTGAAAATTCAAGTTTCTTTTATGACCCATTTCCACACTGTGTGTTAGACGATTTTTTGGAAAAAAATATTTATGAGCAAATTTGTTTAGAGTATCCAAAGCATAGCTTTTTTGAAGAAATTAAAGGTAAATTATTAGATAATAAATTTAAAAAATACAGATTTTCAAACTCAATTAAGACAGAGGACGTTTTTGACTCTTTTATAAAAACTACATCGTCAACAAAAGAATTTTATAAATATATTAACTCTGATAAATTTATTATATCTTTGGATGAATTTCTGAAAAATAATGCGGTAGAACTTAGACTAAACACTCATTCTAAAACAAGTTTTTATACTTTTGTAAAAACATTATTCAAAAAAAAAAGAAAAATAGATTTTGAATTTTCATCTATACCAATTGAAAATGGACATATTTTACCTCATACAGATGGAGGGAACAAATTAGTTGGATTTGTAATTCCAATAATTGATGATGATAATATTTTAAATTTTGAAAATTTAGGCACTAAAATTTACAAGGCCAAAATCGATAAATATAAATTTAATTTTTACAATAAAACTGTTCCTTTTGAACATGCTGAATTGATTAAAGAGCTTCCATTTAAAAAAAACCAAATGTCGCTACATGTTAAAACATTTAATTCTCTACATGGAGTTGGTCCAATAAATAATCAAAATATTAAAGAAACTCTTTTTCGAAAAAGTATATCTATATTTATTCTTAAATGACTATTTTACAAAAATTTTAGAGCTGGATTTTGTAGATTTTAGAAATAATTTAATTTTTTTAAGAAGTTCATAATTTGAAACATTCTTAGAAAGACCATAAATTACAATTTCATTAAATTTATTTACAATGCAAAAGCTTAAAGCATAAATTAGAACAAGATTTTTATTAAACGAGCAAAACTCTCTATTCATTTTAATATTTCTATCTTTTGAGATATTGTAGTTAATAATTTTTTTTCTTTTAGTTTTAAATAAGTTTTTCAATATCTTATAATTCGGAATAATTAAATTTATATTTTTTAAACTTATTGCTTTTTCTATCTCTGTAAATACTCTATAGGCATTACACATAAAAATAATATCTAATTTTCTCTGATTAATAAATTCAATGTAATTTAAAGATGATATTGAATAACCTTTTTGTTTAATTTTCTCGATATTTAAATTTTTAATAGAATTATTATCACAAAGTATCGCTATTTTATCATTATTGATACTCTTCATTTCTTTTATTTTTAAAGTATCTAAAAATAAATTATCAAAAATATTCATATCATATTGTGTTGCTTTATTTTTTTTTAAAAATTCTAATACTTTTAAAATATGATTCTTTTTAAATTTTTCTTCGTCAAGAAATCTCTGAATAAAAGTAGGATGAATATTATGTGTAGCTGAATATTTGTAATACTTATTTTTTCCCCATTTATATTTTGAATATAATGGATGCATAAAAATTCTTGCGAATTTATCTATTTTCTTTTTTTCAGTAATATTGTTTTTGAATTTTAAAAAATCTTCCAATTTTAAGTTACCAGCTCCTCTTCCCATCCCCATTATTGATGTATCTATAATTCCAAAACCCTCATTAATAGCTGCGATTGTATTATTTAATGCATTCCCTGTATTATCGTGAGAATGAAATCCAAGGCAGCTTATGTCGACTTTCTTTTTTTTTAATGATCTAGAAATTTTTTTGATTTGCTTAGGTAAGCAATTACCAAAACTATCGGCTAAATAAAAATATGACGCCCCAGACTTTAGAGCACTGTCAACAAAAGACAGTATTTGTTTATTACTTAATATTGTAAATTTCATTAAATTTACACAAATAATGTAATTTTTACTTTTCAAGTATTTTACAATTTTAATTAACTTATTTTTATCATTAAAATTACATGCAATTCTAACAATATCCACAACACTGTTTTTTGAGTCACTAAAATTTTTTTTAAGTTTTTTGAAACCTTCATCTCCAATATAATCAGTCAAATCAATCATGACTGATATTTTCTTATTTTTTGGTATCTTAATTTTTTTCAGATACTTTTCTTCAGATATTAAAAATTTTCCTATTTTCTTTAGACCCCGTGAACCAGGTCCAATATTACTAATTGGCTTTCTAAAACCAATCTCAATGACATCAACTGAGCTTTTGGATACAACGTCTAAATAATTTTTGCTTAAAGTAGTTGAAAAATCCCAATTATTATAATATCCACCATCTCTTAGTGTACAATCCAAAATTTTGACATTATCCATATATACATAGTTACTAAGTTATTTTAAGAATTAGTCAATAATGTTAAGCCATAAAAAAATTATTAACAGATTTAATCAATTAGAAAAAAAATACTATAATGATAAAAGTTTTGAAATTTCTAAAAATCATCTTCATGCTTTAATATGGAATAAAAATTTTGTTTTTCCAAAATTTACGTTATTAAGGTTTATAACTAATTCTATTCTTTTTATATTATCTAAAATTTCTATTTATTTATGCAAAATTAAAAAAATTTCGGTTGCAAATTATTTTATAGTCCACAAAAATAAGAAAGGTCTATATGATTTTAGAAGTGATTACGTATTGAAAGAATATGATTTTCGAAAATCTTTAAATATTATTCGGTGTCCATCATTTATCGACTCTATAAAATCTTATATAATTTATCCAAATGCTGTTTTTTTTCTATCTTTTGACTATTTTAATTCCCCTTTTTTTTATAGAAAAAAAAATTTGAAAAATAATTATAAAATATTGCATGAAAAAGAAAAAAAAAATTTCAATCAAATAAAAAAAATTTTTCATTTTCTTCAAATAAAAAGATTCATTAGCATTGATGATCAAAGAATTATTCAAGTTTTTTTAAAAGTTTGTGATGAACTAAATATTAAATCTTTTGGATATATGCATTATAAATTTTCAAAATTTATCGTGGGCATAAGATATTTATGTTTTGACAACTTTTTAGTCTGGTCGGATTATTTCAAAAAAAAATTGATAGAAGTTAATAAGAATTATAGGTATAAAAAAATTTTGATAAGTGGATTTCGTGACAAGAATATTAATAAAAAAATTCATGGAACTGAAGTTAATATTTTATATTTAATAGATTTAGATTTAAAATTTAAATTTACATCAGATCTATTAAAAAAACTTAATCAAATAAAAAAAATTAATTTGTATGTAAAATTGAGACCTCAAGTTAACGAAACAATCTGGGAAAAATTCTGTATTAAAGAAAACATAAGATATTTTAAGTTTGAAAATCTTGATAAAGTAAATCAACTAATAAGAATGGATTATTTTATTGGAAATATTTCTACAGCAATTTTAGAAGCTCCACTCTATAGAGCAATGCCTTTAAAAATAATATCCAATAATGATTTTGCTGATGATTTAATAAAAGATAAAGTAGTGAAAAAAGTGCGAAATTTTAATGATATTGTGAAAATAATCAGAAATAGACCACATAAAAAACAAGTAGAGGATTTACTTAATAAAATATGGGGAAAAAAAAGATATAAGTCTTATGCTATAAAAAATTTTTTAAATAAATATGCTTAATCAAATCAATTTTATATGAAAATCATACCTTCAGTCATTGGCCTTGGATATGTCGGTTTACCTTTGTTCATTAGATTACAAAAGAAATTTAAAACAATTGGTTTTGATACCAATACCTCAAGAATTTTAAAGCTAAATCAAAAAATTGATATCAATAAAGAGTTTTCGAAAAAAGATTTGATTTTAAAAAAAGGTTCCTATCTTACAAAAAAGATTTCGAAATTAAGAAAAAGTAATTTTTTTATTATTTCAGTTCCAACACCAGTTAATAAAAATAATATTCCAAATCTTGAGCATTTAAAAAAAAGTTGTCTAATAGTTGGAAGTATTTTAAAAAAAAAAGATATTGTTTTTTTTGAGTCTACTGTATTTCCTGGCGTTACCGAAAATTTTTGTGCCAAAATATTAGAAAAAAAAAGTAAATTAAGATTTAATAGTGATTTTCATATTGGATATTCACCCGAAAGAATAAATCCTGGTGATAAAAATCATTCTGTAGATAAAATTTACAAGATTGTCTCAACTAATAATCGATCGACAATGAAAATTGCAAAAAAAGTATACAGCTGTATCTCAAAAAAATTAATCTTCACCTTTAATATAAAAGAAGCTGAGAGCGCCAAGGTAATTGAAAATATTCAAAGAGATTTAAACATAGGATTAATGAACGAAATTTATAAAGTTTGCCATAAATCAAGCATAAATTTTAAAAATGTAATTAAACTTGCTTCAACTAAATGGAATTTTTTAAAATTTAATCCTGGTTTAGTAGGGGGACACTGCTTGCCGGTAGATCCATATTATTACTCTTCTTTTGCAAAGAAACATGGAGTTAGAACTAATTTAATTTTATCTGGAAGAAAAATCAATAATTCTATGTATAAATTTATGTACTCGAAATTGATAAAAGAAATAAAGAATTTTAAGATAAATTTTAAAAACTTTAAGATATTAGTTTTGGGTTTAACTTACAAAAAAAATGTTTCTGACATACGAAATTCTTATGCAATCAATATCGTAAAATTATTAAAAAAAAAGTTTAGAAAAATTGATGTATATGATCCCTTATTAAAAGATAAGAAATTAAAAGATATAAAAATTCTCGATAATTTAAAAATAAATAATTATAATTTAATTATTAATCTTGTTAATCACGATATATTTAAGTCAGAAATATTAAAAATAAAAAAGAATAAAAAAAATTATCTGGAACTATTTTAAACTATTTTGCTAAAAAAAATTATATATATCACTGATTTATCTTTACCTTCAAATAAAGCACAAGCAATACATGTATTTAAAATGATTGATAATTTCTTAAGTTTTATGGATGAAGCAATGTTAGTTTTTCCAAATCTTAATAAACATTTAAAAATTACATCAATTAAAGACTATTTTAATTTACATACTAAAAAAAAAATTATATTTGAGCCTATTTTTAAAAAATATAAATTATTTAACTCTGTAAGCAGGTTTATATTTGGTCTTAAAGTTGCAAATAAATTAAGAGGTGAAAAAAGCTTAATAATTTCAAGAAGTTTAATTGCAAGTTTTTTTTTAACTATTTTCAAAATTAAACATTTTGTAGAAATTCATCAAGAACTTAAGGGATTGACTAAATTTTTATTCATCAATTTAAAATTTATAAACTCAAAACAAATTATTAAAGTCATATTTATTTCAAAAGGATTATCTGATTTTTATCAATTAAATGATGAAAAATACGTAATTTTGAATGATGGTTGTGATTTGAGAGATTTTAAATTTAATAGAGTAACGAAAAAAAAAATTAAAAATATTTATTATTTGGGAAGTTTTTATAAAGGCAGAGGTGTTGAAATAATCAAAAAACTTGCATCTTTAAGTCCTAAATATAATTTTAATTTGTATGGATTACGTGATGAAAAAATAAGATCCTTCAAAAACTTTAAAGTATTCCCAATAGCAAGTTACAAAAAAACATTAAAGTTGATCATTAAGGCAGATTTACTTTTAATGCCTTATCAATCTAAAATATCAATAAATTCTGTAAATTTTAAAGATGATATCTCAAAATTTATTTCACCCTTAAAAATGTTTGAATATTTAGCATCAGGTATACCCATTATAAGTTCTGATCTTAAAGTTTTAAGAGAGAAATTAATCAATAGAAGAAATTCAATTTTAATTAAAAATTATTCAAACCCTTTAGCTTGGAAAAGGGCTATAAACGAATTGTCTGATAATTTTTACTTAAGACAAAAAATTTCAAAAAATTCTATATTAACAGCCCAAAAAAACACATGGGCACAAAGAACTAAAAAAATATATAAGATTTATTCAGAAATAAATGCTTAAGATAGGAATATTAAATAAGGGACCTAAATTACATTGGGGTAAAAATTTTGGCTATTGGTTTTTTGTCAAATATTTTCAAAATGAACTTAAAGATGCGGGTTTTGATATAGAATTTTTTGATACAAATAATAAAAAATTTTTTAATTCCGATTTTATAATTATTGATAGCAGATTATTTTCAGATTCCTTTGAGAATAAAATAAGAAAAAAAATTAATTTAAATATTAAAAATCAACACTTAGAAAATTTAATCAAGATTTCAAAATTAAATCAAAACGTTATCTGGCTGGACAATTCTGATAGTGCTGGAACAACGTCTTTTGAGGTTATGCCTTATGTAAAAAAATATGTGAAAAAACAATATTATAAAGATAAGAACTTATATAGGAAGAATTTTTTTCGAGGAAGATTTTATGCGGATTTTTACCAAAAAAAATATGTCCTTGAGAAAAATTATAAATCTGAAACTTTTTTATTATCCAAAGAATATGAAAATAAACTTGTTTTAGGATGGAACATTGGTGTTGGAAATTATTTTGATATTTTTAATTTTAATAAAATTAATAAATTTCAATGTATTATTAATTCATTATTTAAAAAAAATTATAAAGAATTATTCAAATATACTCTGAAGTACCATAATTTAGCAACAAGAAAACAAAGAGTTTTTTATAAATTCAATTTAAGGAATAATGATAAAAAAAAATCAATTCACTTTCAAAGAAATCAGGTTAATAAAATTTTAAAAGATAAATTTAGTTTATCATCACAGCGTCTTGACCACAGGTCTTATTTAGAACAATTAAAAAATTCTCAAATTTCTGTTGGTGCTTTTGGATGGGGAGAAATATGTTATAGAGAATTTGAAGCAATAAAAATGGGTGCTGCAATTATTTTTCCGAATATAGATTATTTAGAAACTTGGCCGAACATTTACCAAGATAATTTTTCATACATTAGTTATGAATTGGATTTCTCAAATTTAATTCAAAAAATAGATTTAGTTACTAATAATCAAAATTTAAGAGAAAGTTTGATTGAAAATTCTCAAAAAATTCACAAAAGTGTTTATTCAGATATTGGCCTAAATTATTTGATAAATTTTTTTAAAAAAATAATTAATTAATTACTTTTTAATCAATAATCTACTCGCGTAATCAATTCTATGAAACCATAAAAAATTTTTATCTAATTTAAAATATTCATCTACAGCTTTTTTGGATCCTTTCCAATGTCCATAATCATCTATTATTAGAATACCTCCTGGTACTAATCTTGGGTACAAAATCTCCAGTTCTTTTTTTGTGGACTCGAAAAAATCTGTATCCAATCTCAATAATGAAATTTTTTCAGGTAAATTTTCCGGGAGATCTAGTGTGTTTTCAACTTTACCTTTAATAAAATTAAAGGAGTTAAGATAATTTCTATTAAAAGAATTTATATTAGATTTTACATCTTCAAGAGTAGAGTAGCACCATTTGATATTTTTTTTATTATAATCATCATAAATTTTCTTAGCATTAATATTTTTTAAATCAAAATCTTTTTCACCTGGATGTGGCATTCCCTCATATGTATCGAAAGCAAAAATTTTTTTCTTTAAATTATATTTGTCTAAAAAAATTTTAAATAAGATCAAATTTCCACCTTTCCAGACTCCTGACTCAACAATATCACCATCAATATGATTTTGAGATATGTGTTTAATTGATTGAATTATTGCCCAATGATTTGCAGGTGTACTCATAGAAAAATTTGAAATTTGTTTAATAATTTTAAATTCATCATCACTTATTTCTGCAATTAAATGTTCATTTCTTTTATACCAAGAATTTTTGTGTTCAATTTTAAAACTAAATTTGTTGATAAACTTTTTTAAAATTTCAGAATATTTATTCATATTTATTACTTAATTTATTTAATCTTAATTCAACAAAAAATAAAACTAAATATTTTCAAAAGTCTTAGAAAATTTTTCTAAATTAGACTTTAAAAGAAATCTCTTTAAATTATTACGATATTTATTTGATTTGTTTAAGAAAAAATTAAAGTTATTAATGACTCTTTTTACTTTTAAATATAAATCATGTTCATTATCTGTTTGAAATAATAATCCAGATTTTCCATAATTTAAAATCTCAGCATTACCTCCCGGGCAATTAGATGCAATTACAATTAACTTATTATTTAAGGCTTCTATTATTGTGTTACTGCAACCTTCAAAAAATGAGGATGAAATCAAAATATCGAATTTTCTCATCTCCTCTTGAGGAAAATTAGTAAGTTTTTTTATTACTACTTTTTTTTTCAAATCGAGGCTACTTATTAGCCCTACTAGATTTTCTCTCAAAATTCCGTCACCATAGATTGTAAGTGAAATATTTTTATTTTCCAAGAATTTGAATGATTTAATTGCACACTCCAAATTTTTCTCTTTTGATAATCTACTAAAACAAACAGCTTTTAATGAGCTATTCTTTTTAAATTTTTTTTGTAATTTGTTTACATTTCTTAATGCAGGAGGATAAATTACTTTAACTTTTTTAATAAGAGATTTACTAAATCCATTTTTAATACCATTTGAATTTACAATAATAATATCTGATTTTGGATATAAAACTCTAATTAAAAACTTAACAATTTTTTTTTTTAAAAAGTCAAATTTGGAAAAATAAATATCCAGTTCTTGTAAAGGTGTTCTTTCAACTAAAATAATTTTTAAATTATTAATTTGTTTCGCTATTAAAGTAAGAATAATATTATTATAGTGAATATTTGAAATCAAAATATTTTTGTAATTTTTTTTTAAGATTTTTTTCAATATGCGTCTTATAGAAAAAATTGAAAAAATTAATTTTCTATTTTTAAGTTGGTAAACATTAATTTTATTTCTTTCAAAGAGTTTTTTGTATTCACATTTTCCAATACAAATTACTGAAATTCGATAATCTTTTTTTGGCAAATTAATACATAGTTTTGAAATTGAGTTTCCAGCTCCTCCAAAAGAGAAATCAGACATAAAGAAAATTAGATTTTTTTTCATAGATTAATTATTTCTTTATAATATTTTTCCAAGTTTTTTGTTTCATCAAATCTATCTAAATTTTTAAATCCTAATTTAATTTTTGTTTTAATTTCGTAAGAATCTTTATTAATCATGAATTTTTTTATTTTTTTTTTCAAATCTCTATAATCGTTATTCTTAAAAAGATAACCTGCATTTCCATTTTTAAGAATTTCCCTTGGCCCTGTAGGACAATTTGATGATATTATAAATTTTTTCGTCATCTGAGCTTCAATTAAAACATTAGGCAACCCTTCGAATTTAGAACTTAAAATAAAAACATCACATTTTTTTAAAAATTTTTTTGGGTTAGTAATATTGGAAATAATTTTTACTTTATTCTTTAAATTGTGTGATGAAATATATTTTTCTAACTCATTTTTTTTTGATCCATTACCAATAATAATTAGATTATAATTTAAATTATCAAATTCACTCAAAGCCTTAAGTATAATGATTTGATTTTTCTGATCAGTTAGTCTTGCCACATTAAGAAAGTTAATTTTGTTTTTTCCTCCTATTTTACTTATTTTTTCGAACTTTAGATTTTCTTTTTTGAATGATGGATTATAAATCACGATTGGTTTTACTTTAAATTTTTTTATAAAAATTTTTTTAAAGTCTTTGCTGTTAACAATTATTTTATCGGCCAAAAAATATATTATTTGAAATATTCTTAACTTAAATAGATTTGAAATATAATAATTTGGTGCTGCATTTGAACGTGCAACTATTTTATTGCGGGTTAATTTAGCAAGCAAGATAAAATATAAATTTGACTGAAAAGAAACAAACGTTAAATTTTTCTGCAGGCCATATTTTAAAAAGTAACTTATTATACAAAATAAAACTTTTGCGAAATGAGGTAAATTTTTAATATCTAAAAAATTTGCATCAATGAATTCAATATTTTTATTAAATTTTCCTTTTATATTTTTTTTATCAAAAGATATTATCGATATATCCTCTTTTTTTTTGAACGAAAAAAAATTGACAACTTTAAACAAGTTTTTTTCTACACCGCCAATCTCAATAGATGGACAAAAAAAAATTATTTTATTTTTCATATTTCGATGAATTTTTTCATATCAAATAATTGTCATATTTTTAATGTTATTTCTTTAATATATTATAAATACTTAAACTTAATTTGTATAAATAACTTATGTATCTATCAATAATCCTCACTTATTTTAAAAAAAAAAAATATATAAAACGGACTTTAAATTCAATTATAGGCCAAAGTTTTAATAAACAAGAATTAATAATAATTTATGATCAAGTTGATACATCGGATATTCCTTATATTAAAAAAATCTTGAAGAATAAAATTAAGTATAAAATTATTCAAAATAATCGTAATTTGGGAGTCGGCAAATCTAGAAATATTGGAATCAAAAATTCTATTGGCAAATTCGTTGCTTTTTGCGATGCAGATGATGTGTGGCATAAAAAAAAATCAGAATTACAATTAAAGATTATGCAAAAAAAAAAATTAAATTTTTCACATACTGATTACGATTTAATAAATGATAGAAATAAAATTATAGGTTACATGAAAGTTAAAAAGAATTTAACTTACAATGATTTATTAAAATCTTGTGATATCGCATTGTCATCAGTAATAATTAGACGTTCAATATTAAAGAAATCTTTTAAATTTGGCCTTACCAAAACAAAAGAAGATTATTTACTTTGGTTAAAAATATCTAAAACTTTAAAAATTTATGGGATTAATAAAAAGCTTCTACAATGGAGAAAAACAAAAAATTCTTTATCAAGCAGTACTTTGCAAAAATTTTATGATGCATTCAATGTTTATAATCAGATAGAAAATAAAAATTTTTTTATTACATGTTTTTATGTGTTTAGACTATCGATTTATTATATTATTAAAAAAATAAGACAAAAGATATTTTGATGATAGCTGTTAAATTAATAATTGGCCTAGTAGTTCATCATTTTATCAACATTTTTTTTTTTTAAAAAAAAATTTTTATTGGATGATACAGAGTCCTCAGATCATAAAAAATTTGTTAATAAAAATATAAATGTAGTTTTATCTGGTGGTATAGTTTTTTTTGTACTTTTCGTAATCTTTGTAGATTTTAATTTGTATTTAAAATTATTTATCTTTTTAATTTTTTTAATTGGAATATTTTCTGATTTAAAAATTTTAAACTCGCCATCACCAAGATTTATTTTACAGTTTTTCGTAGTTGGAATGTTTGTTGTATTGTTGGAAATTGGAATTAGTTTTACGGATTTATATTATTTAGACTTAGTGTTAAAATATAAATTAGTAAGTATTATTTTTTCAACTTTATGTTTGTTGGTTTTAATAAATGGGTCAAATTTTCTTGATGGGTTAAATACATTAGTTATTGGCTATTATATTTTAGTTTTATCAACATTGAATTTTTTAGTGGGTACTAACAATATCGATTATAATTTAACTTTAATAAACACTACTATTTTAATTCTCTCAATATTATTAATTTTTAACATTTTGAATAAAAGTTTTATTGGAGATTCTGGTGCATATACAATTTCTAGTGTTGTTGGTTTTATATGTATTGATTTTTTTAAAAATATATCAGAATTCTCAGTTTTGTTTATTGTAGTGATATTATGGTATCCAGCTTTTGAAACTTTATTTTCAGTATTAAGAAAATTAAGTATTAAAACTAAACCAACTAATCCTGATAATGATCATCTACACCATTTAATATATACTTTTTGCTCATCTAAAATTAAGAAAAAACTTGTTTCAAATATTGTCACAGCTTTAATGATTAATTCATTTAATTTATTTGTATTTATAATAGCTATGATAAATTATAAAAATTCAGTCTTTTTAAGCGTTACTTTAATGACAAATATTTTAATTTATCTTTGTTTATATAAATTATTGAAAAATGAAGAATAAAATAATTTTTTGTATTTGCACAAATAATAGGCTCTCAAAGTTAAAAAAAAGTCTTTCATCTATTTTTCAACTAAAAAATTTGAATAGATATAATTTAGAAATAATATTAGTTTCAAACGATAAAAATAATTATAGAAGATATTTAAGACATTTTAACAAAAAAATAAAAATTAATACCTTTAAGGAAAACTTAAAAGGCTTATCTACTTCTAGAAATAAAATTTTGGATATATTGAGAAAAAAAAAATTTGAATACGCTGCTTTTATTGATGATGATTGTGTAGTACACAAGAATTGGCTTAACTCAATGATAGAAATGGTTGTGCGAAAAAATATAGATATTGTTACCGGTCCACAAATCTCTAAGTCAAAAAATATTTTTTTGCGAATTATGGAGAGGGATTTTGACCATGCTAGAGAGGTGAAATGGGCTTCAACAAATAATGTTTTCTTTAAAAAATCAGTGCTAAAGAATAAGATTAAATTTTCTTTGGCATTAAATAATATAGGCGGCGAAGATCAATTATTTTTTTTAGAGTTAAATAAATTAGGTAAAAAGATTTATTGGAACTCAAATGCACCAGTTTTCGAGTTAGTTGATAAAAAAAGAGAAAATTTAGGTTGGTTTTGTAAAAGAAATTTAAGATACGGAGCTTCATCGATTATAATTTATAAAACTTTATGGGGATCATTTTTAGGTACAAATTTAATCTTATTAAAGATATTGAGTGATTTTATTAATTCATTTATCTATTTAATTAAATCTTCTTTCCTTTCAAAAAAAAATTTTTTTATTTCTTTAATGTATTTCTTACGAGTAATTGGTTGTCTCATTGGTTTCACTGGTTTACAGATAAAAGAATATAAATAAATGAGTAAAATAAAAATAATAAGTTTTAATAAAAAAAAAATGCTTATTAAAAAGCACTGTGTGCTTTGTTCCTCACAAAATATCGAAAGTGCAATTGATTTTGGGACGACACCTTTAGCAAATTCATATCCATTAAAAAAATCATCAAAAGAAAAATATTTTAATTTAAGCTGCGTTATTTGTAATGATTGTGGTCATTTACAATTAAAGGAGCTAATAAATCCAAAATTAATGTTTGATAATTATTTGTACGTATCCGGTACATCAAAAGTATTAGTAGATCACTTTAAGTCTTATACAAATAAAGTAATTAAAAAAATTAGACTAAATAAAAAATCTTCAATTTTAGATATAGCCTGTAATGACGGAACATTTCTAAATTTTTTTGTAAAAAAAAATTTTGCAAAAGTAGTAGGAGTTGATCCTGCTAAAAATCTTAGAAAATATAATAAAGAAAAAGGTATAGATATTAATGTAGGTTATTTTTCATTTAACTATAGTAAAAAATTAAAAAAAAAGTATGGTAAATTTGATTTGATAACTGCTAATAATGTTTTCGCTCATTCACCCAATCTTCAGGATTTTACTCAAGGTGTAAAAAATTTACTTTCTAAAGAAGGAGTTTTTGTATTAGAAGTATCATATTTAGGAACAGTGCTTAAAAAAAAAACATTTGATACAATTTATCATGAGCATATGAGCTATCATAGTCTTACTCCTCTTTTGAGTTTTTTTAAAAGATTTAAACTTGAGATATTTGATTTTGAATTGATTAAAGCACAAGGTGGGTCAATTAGAGTTTATATTTCTCATAAAAAATCAAAAAAATTAAGTACTAACAAAATAAACAACCAAATAAAAAAGGAGAAATCTCAACATTTATTTGAAAAAAAAAACATATATTAAATTTTACAATAAAATTTTAAATCAAAAAAAAAACTAAGAAAAATTTTGAATAATATTAAAGCAGTAAATCATAATATAATTGGATATGGAGCACCGGCAAAACTAACCACTTTAAGCCATGTGCTTGATTTTAATAAGAATGATTTTAATATTGTTATTGATGATAATAAACTAAAACAAAATAGATATATTCCAGGAAAAAAAATGTTAATAAAGAACTCAAATTATCTAAACCAATTGAAAAAAAGTTATATCATAATCTTGGCTTGGAACTTTTCAGAGAGCATTATTCAAAAATGTAAAAAAATTAATAAGAAATTTAAATTTATATTGCCATTTCCAAATCCAAGAATTTTTAGATAATTTTAAGACTCTCTTTTGAGCAAATTATTTGTTGATAAATCTTTTTTTCAAAGTTACGGACTCTTTTAAACTTGATTTTTGTGTATGGCTTTATAAAAAAAATTATTTCAAGAATTTTAAATAATTTTGAAAAAAAAAACATAATTAAATCGCCAATCGTTTATCGTAATTTCATAAAAATACTTAAAATTATTTTTTTTTAAAAATTCGACACAATTACTTGTTATTATCTTTTCTTTAACATAAAATTCCTCGGAAAGTTGCTCAATTCCGATTATTAAATTTTTAGATTTAAAGATTTTCTTCATTCCTTTTAAAACATTAATTTCACTTCCTTCTGTATCAATCTTAATAAAAGAATTTTTTATAGATTTTTTTTTAATTAATCTGTCAAGTGTATCGCACTTTACTTTTATTCTCTTATTAAATCTTTTTTTAATTAATGAATTAGCTCCAAAATTTTTGTTATCTATATAAAAAAATTTTGATTTTTGATTATCTGAAACTGCAAAATTAAAAGTTTTTATATTTTTGAAATTTTCACAATTAAATCGAAGTAATCTAAATATTCTAGGTGCAGCCTCTATTGAGTATACTTTTCTAAAATTTTTTGAAAAATATATACTATATGTCCCATAATTAGCTCCCACATCAATGAAAAAATTATTAATTTTATTTTTTTTAAAAATTTCTTTAAGAGTTATTATTGTTTCATTTTCATAAAATCCAAAAATATTTGTGTAATTTGATATCCCATCGTAAGAGATTGTGGCCATTCTAAAATAATTTTGATTGATATACTTTTTAGCTAATGAGTTAATTTCTCTTTCAAGAAATTTTTTTTTTAGAAAATCAAAGTAAAAATTTAGTTTTTTTTTCATTCTTATTGAACTATAACATTGTATATCTTATTTAATACCATGAAAAAAATACTGATTCTCGGAGGCGGTGGTTATGTTGGAACTCAACTTTCTGAAATACTCTTAAAAAATTATAACGTCACCGTTTATGACATATTTTATTTTAATTGGCTTTTAAAGAATAAAAAAAAATTAAAAAATTCTGAAAGACTAATTATAAAAAAAAAGAATGTACTGGATGTTGTAGATAAGGATTTGAAAAATATTGATATTGTTTGTGATTTAGTGGGAATAGCTAATGATCCCTCTTCAGATTTGAATAAAGACTACTCAAAGATTATAAATTGTGATGCAAGATATAATTTCGCAAAAATTGCAAAAAAAAATGGGGTAAAAAGATACATTTTTAACTCAACTTGTTCAATTTATGGCTTTAATAAAAATAAAGTATTTGAAAAATCTAAAACTAACCCTTTAAGTTGTTATGCCAAAGCTGTCTATAAAGCTGAAAAAAAAATATATTCATTAAAATCACATAAATTTAAAGTAAATATTCTTCGAAATGCTACGCTTTATGGATTTTCGAATACAATGAGATTCGATTTAGTAATTAACTTATTTACCTATCTTTTATTAAATAATAAAAAAATTACTATTAATGGAGATGGGAGGCAATCAAGACCTTTTTTGTCAGTAATGGATGTATCAAGAATGTATGATTACATTATTAAAAAGAATCCTGGATCTTTTATTGTAAACGTAGTCGCTTTCAGTAGCAATATTAGAAGTTTATCAAAAAAAATAATCAAATTACTGAAAAAACCTAATAACTTAGTCAAATTTGATTATGCAAATGGTGATCATAGAAATTATGATGTGGGTAGTAAAAATTTGAGAAAATTTTTTAAAAATTTTAAATTTACACCATTACTACATGACTTGAAAAAGTTGACAAAAAAAATTAAGTCACAAAAGTTAAAACTTAATACAAATTCTGTTCGAGTTAAGTTTTATAAAAAGATATTAAAGGCTTTGTAGAATATTTAATTCTGTTGTAGATCCTCTTGATAATATTTTTTCTATTATAGAAAGAGTCATACAAAAACTTGTCATAATTTTTACAGAAAGTCTTATTAGAATTATATTTTATTGGAAACAAGATATTTTTTGTTGTTAAATTTCTAAACTTTTTAGCACCTTTTCCTGTAGGAGCATTATAATAACCAATATTTTTGATTAAATTAACATTTGGAACAATTGTTTTTAAATTATTAAGGATGTTATAATAAATCCATTGTGTATCCCAAGCAATTTGTTTCCCATCATAAATTTTGTCTAAATAATATTTAAAGAATCTTTTTTCTCCTGTCTTTAAATTACAATTTCTCAGAAAATGATCTCTGTTAGTTGGCCAATCCTTTATTTCTGGATCATAATATTTTTTCCATCTATTTTTCCAAGTAGCCCAGCCCATAAAATGAGGAAATTTTGAAAATATATAATCTTGGTTTTTAATAATTTTTTTTTTAGAAGTGCCATAATATAAATTACATCCCGATATATGAGCCACAGATTTATCTGATGAATATTTCGTTAACATTTCTTTACAAAAATCAAAAAAACCGTTTTCTGGAATACAATCATCCTCTAAAATTATTGCATATTTTTCTTTTCTAAAAACATAATCTAAGATCTTCTGTCCGATATATCTTTGCCCAATGTTTCTTTTAAAGAAGATCTTTTTTGATTTTGATTTAGAAAATTTTTTTAACAGCTTTGTTGTATTGTTGTGACTTTTTATCTCCGAGTTCTTAAAATTTTTTTTTTTTCCATCTTGAAAAATATATAATTTTTTTGGTTTTATTTTTGTAATTATTCCTAACATTTTTTTTGTTTCATTAGGTCTTTTATATGTTAAGAAAACTATAGGGATATTAAACATAGAAATGATAATTTCAGAAGATAACAAAAATCAGTTTGAAAATCTAGGTTATATTAAGATTTCGAATTTTATTGATGATAAAAATTATAAGTTATTATGTAGTCAACTAAATGCTGAAATAAATAAAAAGTTTGATGACAATAAAGAGGATGTAATGCAGATGGGTGGTAGTTTAATAGGAAATGTAAATATAAGATTGGGAAATAAGGGACAGCTAATCTGGGATTATTTAAAAAAAAAATAATATAGAAGACGTAATTTATGGCTTAACCGGAATAGAAAAAGATAAATTCGAGTCATTTGCTGGTGGAAACCTGTTATTTCCATATCCTAAAAGTTACAATCAAATTTTTCACACAGATGGCAAAAAGGAACCAAGAAAAATCATATTAAGTTTATGTTTAAATGAAGTAAATAAAAATAATGGTCCAACAGAGTTGTATGAAAAGTCTCATAAAGACGAAATTCCATATTGGAAATTTGTTTTTAAGTATTTTTTCGAAAAAAAATATCAATTACAATTGAGTGTAGGGGATATTTTTATAAGAGAGGCATTTATTTGGCACAGAGGTACAAAGAATAAATCAAAAGATACAAGAATTTTGGTGAACTTTATAATTTCTGAAAATAAAAACAAAGATTTAAATTACGATACAAGTCACGAAATTTCATTTTTTGATAACATGTTTAGCTCTGATTTACGAGGTAAAGTTAAAGAATTTATTGATGTAAAATTGAGACCTGTTTATTTTTTTTATAAATTTTTTAGATCTTTATTTTAATTCATCTTTTTTATAATTTGACCTCTTAGCCTCATAATAAACAAGATAAATTGCGTAATTTAAAAAAAATTGAAAAAGTTGCAAACTTGAAAAAAAGCTTCCTGTAGGAAAAATTGGCACCATAGATATGATAAAATAAATTTTAAATATAAATAATTTACGTTTATCATTTTTGGTAAAAATATAGGATTCATTCAAAAATAAACTAATTAAAATACTAAGGATAATGATAGATCCAATTATACCGTGTTCAGAAACAAATTCATAATAAAATTGGTGAGGATGAGTGTAGCAATGAATTGCATTTTTTTGAATAACAGTTTTTTTAGATGTATTTTTTAAGTTTCTGCATGCAGACGAATAATTTTTAGTTCCAACACCTAATAAATAATTATTTTTTAATAGTTCATAAGAAAATAATGATTGGTTTAAGTATTTGGTTTCTAAAATACTTCCGTAAATATCTTCTTTTTTAAAATTTTTTTCAAAATGAGTTAAAAAATTCTTATATCTCATGTTTAAATTATTGTTTGTAAAAATCAAAGAAATTAACAATATTGTGAATAGCGCTGCGTAGATTTTTAATTTTGGACTTTCTAATACAAAAAAAATAATAAGGAATATTGATATTAGTATTTTAATTGAAATGGATCTTTCACCAGTTATCAATATACTAACTGAAAATATTGTAAATAAAATAGCCGACAATATTTTTTTATCTTCATTAAAAAATTTTCCAAAAATGATGAACAAAAAAGATGCTAGAAAGCTCCCAACAATTAATTCATCTTTAAAAAAGCTCACTATTCGCTCATTTTTCATCGGACTTTCAAAGCCAAGAATATTTTTTCCAAATATAAATTCAAAAAATATATCAAATGAAATAAACAATAGTATTAAAGTGTAAATACTAATAACTTTGTCTCGAATTTGTTCATTTCTTAAAAAATATACGAAAGCAAAAATCAAGAATATATATCTAAAAAAGAAAATACTTCTTCTTAATGAGTCTTCATAATTTAATCCAAATAAAGCATTAATAATTAAATAAAACCACAATGAAACTAATAAGTAAAAAAATTTATTTTTAAGTATCTTACCGATATAGTCCTTATCAAAGAATAATTCTCTCAAAAAAAAAATTATTATAAAAAATATATTTAATTCTAAAACTGCATTTCCACTTATGAATGAAATTGGTAAAATAGAAAAAAAAAATAGAATAATATTATTTTTTGAAACTAATTTAGAAGAAGTCATTAATTAATATTTATATAATTTTCCATTAATTTAAAATGTCTAAATAATGAATATTTTCTGATATTTTTTTTTTGATACAGTTATTTTCTTTCTGATCTCATTTTTATCAGTATTAATAAATTCTACTAATTTTTTTTTCAAATCCTCAACGTTATTATTTTGAAATAAAAAACCTCCATTATTATCGACAATAATTTCTTTTGGCCCACTTTTACAATCACTAGAAATAATAGGTACATTATTTAGTGCTGCCTCTATTAATACAAAACCTGGATCTTCCCAAAGTGAAGTTAAAACAAAAGCCTTACTCATTGAAAAATATTTATGAATATTTTTTTTATTTCCCATTAAGAATATATTTTTTTCAAGATTATGTAATTTAATTAGTTTTTGTAATTTATCTCTATCTTCTCCACTTCCAAAAATATAGGTATTACATTTTAATAGGTTATCTCTGTATAATTGTTCTGAGGCTTTAATAAATATTTCAAAATTTTTTTGTTTAGTAAGTCTTCCAACCATTATTATATTATTTCTTTTAAAATTATTATCGTGCTCTTTATGAGACCTTTCTTTAAGAACCTCACTAATTGAAAACACTGGGTCATATAAAACTTTTATTTTCTCTTCGGAAAATATTTTTTCTCCTATAATCTCATTTCTTTGTTCTGCTGTATTACAAAAAACCAGAGAAATATTTTTACTTACTAATTTCCATAAAATTTTTCTTAAAAAATTCAACTTTGGCTTACCCGATACTCTAAAAAGAATTTTAGTTTTAAATCTAAAAAGTAAAAATAAAACAAATGGAATGCTTGTCATTAAATGGACTATTAAGTATTCAGGTTTTTCTTTATTCAATACTTTTTTGAGTTTCCAAAAGCATTTAATGAAAATTATGATAAAAGAAATTCTACTTCTGATAAAACCAAACCTAGGCAATTTTTTATAGTCTTTATTGTGTAAATCTAGGAAATTTACAAGATTATTTTTTTGATCATCATCCCATTCACCAATGGAATTGATTATCGTAGATTTATATTTTTTTGAAAATTTATTTACAGATAAAGCAGAATTAAATATTGCTTTTTTTGTTCCAATATTATCGTCAATAAAAGGCCCCCAATAAAATAAATTTTGTCTCATTTTCTAAATATAGCTCTGATTATTATGTTTTTTAATCATTTACATTTTTTTTTAAATAAGTATAAACCATTTGCCGGTAATTATTGCTAAAGTGTTATACCCGATCCCATTCCGAACTCGGAAGTCAAGCCTTTATGCGCCGATGGTACTTTGTCTTAAGACATGGA
>MDTB01010078.1_pt1 | contig 38758 bp, 36 predicted proteins | sample 811161 | NCBI WGS metagenome assembly MDTB01 (sample SAMN05326650, study PRJNA326480) | marine metagenome | isolation source: seawater | place: Mediterranean Sea | collected 2009 | reverse complement strand
ATTACGTTTCAAACAGGACTTTCATATACAATAGCAACATTTAAAAAATAAGGCTGGATGGCAGAGTGGTTATGCAGCGGCCTGCAAAGCCGTTTACGCCGGTTCGATTCCGGCTTCAGCCTCCATGAGGTAAAATGTTAAAATGAATAGTAATATGAATCCTAAATACGCAACCAATAATGAAAAATATCCTGACGAGATTGATCTTAGAGAGGTCTCATATACTCTAATATCTAACAAATTAACTATTTTTTTTATAGTATCCACGTTTGCAATAGGTTCTATTTTTTATTCCTTGATAGTTGATGAGCAATGGACTTCATCCTCTCTGCTTACTGCTTCAAGCCCTTCGGGGATTCCAAGCGGAGGTTCAAATGTAAGTGGATTAGCCTCCCTAGCTGGTGTGAATATTTCCTCAAAAAACTCATCTCCTCCAGCATCAAAAGCAGTTGCAACTATTCAATCTAGAGATTTTTTAAACCATCTGCTGACTTTTGACGGAGTTTTAGAAAACTTAATGGCTTTTGAGTATTATGATCCCAATTCAAGAACCTCTATATTCTCTCCCGATATATATGATGCTAAAAACAATAAATGGCTATCAGAAAAGCCTACACCGTATCAAACGTATATTGTTTACCAATCTCTTCTAAATATTAGCATTGATAAATTAACTCAATTCATAAGAATTAATGTGAATCACGGCTCTCCAATATTTGCAAAAGAATTTTTAGATTTAATAATTAATGAGGTAAATAATCTCAGCCGACAAAGAGACTTATCCGAATCAGAAAAATCATTATCATATCTTTATGATCAATTGGGCAAAGTATCTCAGTCAGATGTTCAAATTGCAGTCAGTCAACTCATAGAGAGTCAGCTAAAAAAACAGATGATGGCAAGTGTAAAAAGCAGCTATATATTACAAGCCATTGATTCACCTTTTATTCCTGACCTTAGATCTTATCCCCAAAGAACTAAGATTGTTATTTCTTGGACAATTTTAGGCATTATCTTGTCTATCATGTTTGTACTAATCAGAAACTATGTTTCGAAATATTTCAGATAAATAAGATTTGTTTAAATAACTAAGAAAAATTCATATGTTAACTGACAAAGTTAAAATAGCTATTATCGGTCTTGGATATGTTGGATTGCCCCTGGCTGTTGCATTTGGAAGGCATTTCCATGTTCTTGGTTTTGATGTTAACAAAGATAGAATAGAAGAACTTAAAAGTTGTCATGATAGAACTTTAGAGCTTTCATCTCTTGAAATACAAGAATCTAAGTTGTTAACTTTTTCTTCGGAAAAAAAAGAGCTCAATGATGCTAATTTCTATATTGTGACTGTTCCTACACCAATCAAGCCTTCAAAAGAACCTGATTTAAAGCCTCTTACAATTGCATCTGAATTAATAAGTTCTTACTTAAGAAAAAGCGATATTGTTGTTTATGAATCTACAGTTTATCCGGGTGTTACAGAGGAAGTATGCGTGCCAATCCTAGAAAAAAAATCAGGCCTAAAATTTAATAAAGATTTTTTTGTTGGATATAGTCCCGAAAGGATTAATCCAGGAGATTCTTCCCACAGACTGAAAGATATTGTAAAAGTTACATCAGGCTCAACTCCAGATACTGCAGATTTAATTGATGAACTTTATAAAACAATTATTGACGCTGGAACATTTAAGGCAAGCTCCATCAAAGTAGCTGAAGCTGCAAAGGTAATTGAAAACACTCAAAGAGATGTAAATATTGCTCTGATTAATGAGCTATCTAAGATATTTTCTATACTTGAGATAGATACTGAGGAAGTATTAAATGCAGCAGGTACAAAATGGAACTTTCTTCCTTTCAGGCCTGGTTTGGTAGGCGGTCATTGTATCGGCGTGGATCCATACTATTTAACACATAAAGCACAGGAGCATGGATATAATCCTGAGATAATTCTGGCTGGAAGAAAGTTAAATGATGGAATGAGTGAATATGTTTCAAAAAAGCTTATCTCAAAAATGAATCACATTTCGATTGATGAAAATAAAAAAGTATTGATCATGGGGCTAACCTTCAAAGAGAACTGTCCAGACACAAGAAATAGCAAGGTATTTGATATTGTTGACTATCTTAAAACAAAAAATATTGAAGTTGACATTTGCGATCCATGGGTTGACCAAAATCAACTAAGTCAAGACTATAAATTGATTTCTAGGGAAAATTTATCTAAAAATTTATATCACGGAATAATTGTTGCAGTTTCTCATAAGGAATTTATTGAAATGGGAATTGATTTTATTCGTTCACTTGGTACAGAAAATAGCGTTATATACGACTTGAAGCATATTTTTAAAGAGCCTGATTCTGATTTAAGGTTATAAATTTCGATGCAAGAAAATAAACAAATCATTAGTGAGCTCCAAGAAAATCAATTTACTTGGTTGATTACTGGAGTGGCAGGCTTTATTGGAAGTAATCTTTTAGAGGAGCTTTTGCTACATAATCAGAAAGTAATTGGTTTAGATAATTTTGAGACCGGATTTAAAAAGAATCTTGAAGAAGTTAAGTCTTTAGTTTCATTAGAGCAATGGAAAAATTTCTCTTTCTACAATACTGATATTAATAATTTTTCTAAAATACTTCCATTATTTGAAGGCGTTGATTTTGTTCTACATCAAGCAGCCTTAGGATCCGTGCCTAGGTCAATAAAGAATCCTTTGAAGACTAATGAAACAAATATCAGTGGATTTCTGAATGTGATAGAGGCTTCTAGATCTCATAATATTAAAGCATTTATATATGCTGCAAGTAGCTCAACATACGGAGATCATAATGAATTACCAAAAAAAGAAAATATAATAGGCAAACCATTGTCGCCATATGCTATTACAAAATATGCTAATGAATTATATGCTGGGATTTTTTCAGATCATTACGGGTTAAATGTAGTAGGTTTACGTTACTTTAATGTTTTTGGGAAAAGGCAAGATCCTGATGGTGCTTATGCTGCTGTAATTCCCAAATGGATTGGAGCTATTTTAAACAATCAGGATGTTTATATTAATGGTGATGGAACAACTTCAAGAGACTTTTGTTATATCAAAAATGCAATTCAGGCAAACTTATTATCAGCTCTTTGTATTTCAGAGCTTGAAAAGGCGAGCGTATTTAACATTGCATTTGGTGAAGCCAATTCTTTAAAAAAATTATTTCTTAATATTAATTCAATCTTTAGAGCGCACGGAATTAATTATTCTAAAGATCCTATATTCAGAGACTTTAGGGAAGGAGATATTAAAGAATCCTTAGCTGATATTTCCCTAGCAAAAAATTCTATAAACTATAATCCCCTTTATAATCTTGAGTCTGGTCTTGAGGAAACGATAAATTGGTTTTTAAAAAAATAAATGCTTAAAATTTTCTTTGATACATACAATATTTTAGAAAGACATCAAAAGACTGGCATTCTAAAAATGCAAGTTATAGTTTTTTTGACAGCATTTACTGAGGTTGCAGGGGTTGCGAGTATAGGGCCATTTATGAGTCTAGTCTCAAATCCAGATCAAATTTATCAAGAAGGAATTTTTGGTAATTTATACAATATCTCAGGCGTTAACAACCAACAAGAATTTCTAACTCTAGCTGGCATTTTAGTTTTATTTATCTTGCTAACATCTGCGGTTGTTGCAACTTTTGCACTAAGATATATTTATCATTTCGCTCAAAAAGTCGGCGCTGAAATTGCCTCAAATCTATTTGATTACTACATCTCATCAAATTGGCTTTTTCATACACAAAAAAATAGCAGTAATTTGATCACAAATTTAACATCCGAATGCTCAAGAGTCACAACTGGGATTATAGTTCCGGCGCTTGTAATGAATGCAAAAATTTTCATCTCCTTGTCAATAATTTTTTTCCTATTTTGGGTTGACCCATTGGTTAGCATTATTGGTTTTACATTATTTGGCGCAGCTTATTCGATCATTTTTTATTCTGTCAAAATAAAACTTGCAAGAAATGGAGAAAAACTTACCACGCATCAAAACATAAGAATTAGGACAATGAATGAGGGATTTGGAGGTATCAAAGACATTCTCTTAATGAATAGAACAGATCAGTTTAAAAATCGCTTTAGAGAATCTAGTTATATTTATGGACAAGCAATCGGAACTCAGCAAACTTTGAGTGAGATTCCTAAATACTGGATCGAGTTGTTAGCGTTTGGGACAATGATTCTTCTTGTTTTATTTTTAATGCTATCTCTTGAAGGCGATTTGAGCACAATTATTCCAACACTTTCTATGTTTGCAATGGCAAGTTATAAATTAATACCCTCATTTCAACAAATTTACTTTTACTTATCTGGAATAAAATTTTCGCAATCAGCAATCACTAGTATAGGCAAAGATTTAAAATGCCATCTTAAAAATAAAACTTCTGATAATAGTAAAGATAAATTCAGAGCACCTTCATATTATTTAAAGTTAGAGAATATTTTTTTTCAATATCCAAATAAAGAACAACAAGTTACAAAGGGAATATCAATAGCCATTCCTGAAAATAGTATGATTGGCTTTGTGGGCCCTTCAGGCTCGGGGAAATCAACTTTAATTGATATTATTCTTGGTCTATTGATGCCTAGTGAGGGCACTGTGAAAGTTGGAGGAATAACAATAGATGAAGATAACGTAAATATGTTACAGGAATTAGTTGGATATGTACCCCAAACTATATTTTTAGGAGATTCTAGCATTAAACAAAATATTGCTTTTGGTGTTAGTGATTCTAATATCGATGAGTCAAGAATATTATCAGCTGTAAATCAAGCACAGTTAAATGACTTTATTCAACATTTGCCTGAGGGACTAGAGACAGTAGTGGGAGAGAAAGGTGTACAGCTTTCTGGAGGGCAAAGGCAGAGGATTGCAATTGCCAGGGCACTTTATAGAAATCCTAAAATCCTAGTGCTTGATGAAGCAACAAGCTCTCTAGATGGTTTAACTGAAAAGAAAATAATGGATTCAATTTATAAAATTGCATCAGATATTACAGTTTTAATAATTGCACATAGACTAAATACGATAAAAAGATGTGACATGATTTATTATATGGACGAGGGTAAGATTATTGATTATGGTAACTACGAAGCGTTAAAAAACACTAACAAAAATTTTAGGGATTTATCAAAAACATCATAAAAATAAATGAAAAGAAAGGCACTCATCACTGGAATAACTGGTCAAGATGGATCATATCTATCTGAATTCTTAATTGAAAAAGGGTATGAGGTTCATGGTGTAAAGCGCCGTACATCAATGTTCAACTCTCAGAGAATTGATCATATATATCAAGATCCACAGATAAATTCTAGAAACTTTATCATGCATTACGGTGATTTGACTGATGCCCTTAATGTAACAAGAATCATTAAAGAGATTCAGCCTGATGAAATATATAATCTTGGAGCTCAATCTCATGTAGGAATAAGTTTTGAAACTCCTGAATATACGTCTGATGTTGATGGTTTAGGCACATTAAGAATATTAGAAGCTATAAAATTTCTTGGATTGACAAATAAAACAAGATTTTACCAAGCCTCAACATCTGAACTTTTTGGGCGTGCTCAAGAGTCACCTCAAAATGAGAATACTCCTTTTTACCCCCGATCTCCATATGCAGTTGCGAAACTTTATGCGTATTGGATAACAGTAAATTACAGAGAAGCCTACGGTATTTTTGCTTGCAATGGAATTTTATTTAATCATGAGTCACCGAGAAGAGGAGAAAATTTTGTTACAAGAAAAATTACTAGGGGCCTTGCAAATATAGTATGCGGTTTATCAGATTGTTTATATATTGGAAATTTAAATGCCATGCGTGATTGGGGTCATGCAAAAGATTATGTGGAAATGCAATGGCTTATGCTTCAACAAGATCAACCTGATGATTTTGTTATAGCTTCGGGAAAACAATATTCTGTTCGTGATTTTATTATTTGGTCTGCCGCAGAACTTGGCATAACTTTAAAATTCAGTGGATCCGATAAAGATGAAATTGGAATTGTGGACTCAATTATTGGTGAGTCAGCAAGTCAATTAAATATTGGAGATATAATTCTTCGGGTAGATCCTCGTTATTTTAGGCCAACTGAAACTGATAGCTTGTTAGGTGATGCAAATAAGGCAATGAAAAAACTTGGATGGAAGCCAAAAATTTCTGTCCAAGAAATGTGCTCAGAAATGATCCAAAAAGACCTCATTGAGGCAAAAAAACAAAATTTATTAAAGAAAAATGGTTTCAAAGATAACTAGTCTAGATGGGATAGACCAGATAGATAAATCAAAAAGAATTTTTGTAGCTGGGCATTTAGGAATGGTTGGCAGTGCAATTTACGAATGTTTAAAACGTTACGGTTTTAAGAACATAATTGTAGCTGACAGATCGAAGTTAAATCTTTTGAATCAAGAAGAGGTCACAAATTTCTTTGCTAGAGAATGCATTGATCAAGTATATCTTGCAGCAGCAAAGGTTGGGGGCATCAATGCAAATAATACGTATCCAGCTGATTTTATATATGAAAACATTATGATTCAAACTAATATAATTTCTGCGGCTCATAAATTTTTGGTAGAAAAACTTCTTTTTTTGGGCTCATCATGTATTTATCCTATACTTGCTCCTCAGCCCATTAAAGAGGATGCTCTATTATCAGGTGTCTTAGAAGCAACTAATCAAGCATATGCTATTGCAAAAATTTCAGGGATAGAAATGTGCAGAAGTTACAACAAACAATATGGTACTGATTTTAGATGTATTATGCCTACGAACTTGTATGGTCAAAATGATAATTTCCACTCTGAAAATAGCCATGTCATCCCTAGTTTAATTCAAAAATTTTACAAGGCATCAGAGCAGAATCTTCCAAATGTTGAGGTATGGGGAACTGGCTTACCTAAAAGAGAGTTTCTTCATGTGGAAGATTTAGCAGAGGCGAGTGTTTATGTGATGAGTATAAAAAAAGACATTTTTTTTAATTCTCTCAATACAAGCTCACCTCATATAAATATTGGCTCTGGAGATGAAATCTCTATAAAAGAACTTGCTGAAATATTATCGACAGTCTCAGGGTATCAAGGGAAGATTATATTTAATTCTAATTTCCCTGATGGAGTTCAACGAAAGTTAATAGATAGTGCATTAATTTATAAATTTGGTTGGAAACCAAAAATTGTACTTGAAGATGGTTTATCGAGAACTTATCAATGGTTTTCAAAAAATCAAAGCTCTCTGAGAAATAATTAATATTTAGATGTCAGCTAAGAGAGCACTTTTTATTAGTAAGAAATTTTTAGATCCTTCTCAGGGTGGAAGAGAAATGCTAAGTTCTTTAATGTTCCAATCAATAAAACAAAATTTTGACAATTTTGCATACTATGAAGTTGACTCTGAGAAGCTTAAATATCCTAAGCCAGGATTTTTTGAAAAATTTTTTTTTGGTAAAATTGATGGAATTTCTGATGGGATGGCAAACTCAATAATCAATGATATAAAAAATAAAAATATTGACAATGTTTTTTTAGATGGATCAAACTTGGGATACTTTGCACATAAAATAAAAACTACTCTTCCAAATGTTTGCGTCATATGTTTTTTTCATAATGCAGAATACAAGTTCTTTCTAGATGCATTTTTTAAGGCAAAGTCTTTACAATCACTTGCAGTACTATGGATAAATTATATTGCTGAAAGAAAGGCTGTTTTAAAATCTGATCATATAATTACATTGACAAAAGATGATTCTAAAATTCTAAAAAAAATTTATGGGAAATCTGCTCAAACAATTGTCCCCATAGCTCTTAAAGATCAATTCAAATCAGAATTTCAAAATGAATCTATGAGTAATTCTTCAAAATATATTTTGTTTGTTGGGGGTCTTTTTTATGCAAATTTATTTGGTATAAAGTGGTTTATTAAAAATGTCTCACCTTACATAAAGTATAAAACAATTATTGTAGGAAGTGGTTTTGAGGCTTTTAAGGAAGACTTTGAAAGGTTTAAAAATGTTGAAGTGATTGGTAAAGTTAAGCATTTAGATGATTGGTACTCACAAGCAGAATATGTGATTGCCCCAATTTTTAGTGGATCAGGAATGAAAACAAAAGTAGCAGAAGCATTTATGCACGGAAAAAAAATTATTGCCACGAGTTCTGCATTAATAGGATATGATAATCTTCCAGAAAATTCTTATTTTAAATGTAATACAAAAGATGAATTCATTGACTTAATATGCTCTCTACAAAAAAAAGAAGTACCTAAATTTGATGATTCACTTAGAGATATATATATAAAGAATTTTTCACCCTCTGCATTCCAAAAAAAACTTATAACTGTCTTTCAGGATCCTTAAGTGCTTAGATTAATTAAAATTTCCATAAGCAAACTTATTCCAAGCGGAATGCAAGTTCCAGTTAAATATTGGTATGCTGTTATAAGAGGATATCTTGAGCCTGAGATGAAGGTGCTTGAAAATTTAATTAGCGTTAACGATCGTATAATTGATATCGGAGCAAATAGAGGCACTTATTCATATTTTTTTTCAAAATACTCTAGTAACATTGAAGTATTTGAGCCAAATCCAACATGCTCAAAATTACTAGAATCTTGGTCAAATCAGCTAGATGGAATTCATGTTCATAATGTTGCATTATCGAATAAAGATGGCTTAGCCTCATTGTTAATCCCTGTTGACGAAAATGGTATTGAGCATGACTCATCAGCCTCGATTGAAAATAATGATTTTCAAAATACAAAAACTCAAGAAGTTTCTTTGAAAAGGCTTGATGAATATTTATTTCAAGATGTTACTTTCATAAAAATAGATGTTGAAGGTCATGAATTCTCTGTACTTCAAGGAGCATTAAACACCATTGCAGAATTCAAGCCCGGCATGCTGATTGAAATAGAGCAGCGCCATAATACAATAGAGATAAGTGAAATTTTTAATTTTATTATGAATATGGACTATACAATCTTCTTTTTATATATGAACAAACTTCATGAATTATCTAAGTTCAATATCAAGTTCCATCAAGATACTGATAACTTAAATATAGACAGCAAATATATTAATAATTTTTTATGCCTATGCAATGAGAAGTTAGCTCATGGTAAATATGCATCCTTAGACCATTTATTTGATAAGTGAAAATAGCAATAATTACTCCTGTTTTTTCTATTGCTGGAGTACCCTTGGCCCAATATCGATTTGCCAGAGCTTTAGCTCAAAGGAATCACGAGGTAGAGTTAATCATAGGTTTTCTTCCTACGGACTTAACCCCCCAAGAAGCTCCAGGATTAAAGATAAATATCTTAAATAGGAATAGCGTATCAAAAATGTTTTTCAAGCTATTGCTTTTGTTTAAACATAATGAGTTTGATATTATTTTTTCTGCAGAGGACCATCTAAATGTTACTGTGATATTAGCAAGTATTCTTTCTCGCTCTAAATCAAAAATAAGCGCATCATCTAGAGTCACTCCTTTAGACACATATTCTAATGTTTGGTTTTCGAAACGATGGATTTTAAAACAATTAACAAAATTAACATTCAATAGAGCAGATGTGCTTTCATGTGTATCTAAGGACATGGTCCTTCAGTATCAATCAATTTTCAAGAATGCGCCTCATCAAGCAATTTATAATATTGTTAGCGATAAGTTTTCTAGAGATAACATGCATGAAAAAGTTGAACATAAATGGTTTGGCAATCAAAAAACTAAAGTTATTATTGCCTCTGGGCGACTTGCACAATGGAAGGGTTTCGAAGATCTTATTAGAGCAATGCCCATCATCTTAAAGAAAAAGGATGTCAGGCTTATTATTCTTGGTGACGGACCTCTTAGAAAAAGTTTATATGATATAGTCACTCAACTAAAACTTAATTCGTATGTAGATTTTCTAGGATATGTCAGCAATCCATTAAAATATTATAAAAACTCAGATATTTTTGTTTTGTCCTCATACGTTGAGGGTCTTCCAAACGTCTTGGTAGAGGCAATGATGTGTGGTTGCACACCTGTATCTACAAATTGCCCCACTGGCCCTAGAGAAGTGCTTGAAAATGGAAAATATGGGTATTTAGTTCCAATGGGAGATCCAAAATCATTAGCTGAAGGAGTGATTAAAGCAATAAATTTCCCTATAAGCGTTGATTTATTAAATAAAGCAATTATTCCATTTGAGGAAAAAAAAGTTTTAGAAGCTCACTCAAATGCTTTAAAGCTATCAGTCAATCTATGAAAATTGGAATTAATGCCACATGTTATAACGATAGACCTTCCGGGGCGAAGCAGCGTTTTCTAGGTTTATATAGCCAAATTTTTCAACTGATGCATGATCATGAATTCGTCATTTTTCAACCAAGTGATTGTGATCTAAAAAATTGGTTTGGTGAAGGAAATATTAAATATGTAAATACGCCCATTCCAAGCGAAGGAAGAATGCTCAAGTTTTTCAAGGGAAAGAGTTTCTGGAAAAATGCTCTCAAAAATCAAGATTTGGATTTATTTGAATGTTTTAATATACCTACAATCCCAAATCCCACAGGACTGACTTTTCAAACTATTCACGATATAAGATCATTGGAATTAGGACATTCTAAATTTAGTAGAGCTTTTTCTAAATATGTACATAATGATAGTATCAAAAAAGTAGATAGAATTATTACAGTCTCAAATTACATGAAGAATCAAATCTTAGATTTTTTCCCCACTGCTGATGTTGTAAAAATATATAATGGGATAAATGTAAATGATGCCGTTTTTTCTCATGATATCGATCTTAATAAAAGAAAAAATGATCTCAAATTGCCAAATAATTTTCTTCTTGCAGTTGGACATTTTGAAAAAAGAAAAAATTATGGGAGATTATTAGATTCAATCAAATTCATAAAAGAGAAAGGCATTGACTTGCCTCTTATTATTGTTGGCAATGATAATGGTCAAAAAAAATACATTTCCGACAAGTTAAAAAACTTAGGCCTTGAAAATCATGTCAAATTATTTAGCAATCTCTCTGACTCAGACGTTAAGCTGATGTATAAACTTTGCAAAGCATTTATATTTCCTTCAACATATGAGGGGTTTGGGATTCCAATTCTTGAAGCCATGGCTAATGGCAAACCTTGTATCTTAAGCGATATAGAAGTATTCAAGGAGATAACTGAAGGTCATGGGATATATTTTAACCCCAATGATACTGAGTCAATCGCATCCTCTATTTTAAAGGCTCTTGATGATGATCAACTATGCAATCAACTTGCTCAGTTTGGGGAAAGAAGGGTGAAAGATTTTGATTTTAGGAATATTGCAATTGATCTTAGGAATGTTTACCTGAGATAGTCTAAATTTATTTGATATAGATACAAAGCTAAGCCAACTAAGCAATAAAAATATATAATAACTGCCGTGATGCAACAAAATCCCCAATTAACCATTATGCTTGCCCAGTTTGGTAGGCACGAGTTTAGCGATAGGTTTTTGTCATACTTGCAGTCTACTGCATGTCAATATCCAATAGTTTATGCTGATGGGGATGTAGATGGGTTTTCATCAAATTTAGTAGAAAAATATAAAAATAGTTTGCAAATACAACTCATTGAGAATAAGCAAACGAAGAAGTTTAAGGACTATTTTACTATGATGGTAAAAGGGCTTTCTGCAGTTGATACTAAATATGTAATGCTATGCGACAATGACGATTTTATTATTTATTCTTCAATTGAAAAATTACTAACATTTCTTAACGAAAATCCAGATTACATAAGTGCAGGATCACCCATAACTGAGATTCAAGTAGATGGATATTCAACTAAATGTTATGGAAAATACCCCTCAATTGTTGGATCTTATTCTCATTACAGAGATCATGAACCATTTAACTGTTGGGAAGAACAGGTAAAAAAAACATTTATTGATTTTCAACCAAATTTTTATCATATTTTTAAAAAAGAAGTACTGTTGCAAATATGGAAAGAAATCCTAGAATTAGATTTTTCCGATCTCACCATTATGGAGTTTTATTATCAGTTAAGAGCACTAACTTTTGGTAAACAATATTCAGATCAAAGCATTTGTCATTATGTTAGACAAAGAGGAACAGGAAGCTGGGAAAGTAAAACTTATAATTTTTCTAAAGAGCTTGTTTATAATAACCTTCCTCTTGATATACGCAAAGCAGCAAAAAAAATTTCAACAATCTGCAATAAAAATTTCTCCTCAGATACTCAGATATTATATTCAGCTATTCTTGACAATTACGCAGAGCATTTAAATAACTATCTTCCTCATAACGTATTGAGATATAGATGGCCTAAGTTATATAAATTTAAGATTTATTTGATTAAGGTTTACCATAAATTGACATATATAAAAATGGCAATCTTTTTTTTAAAAGAAAAAAAAGTATTGAGAGTATACAAAAAAACCAAAACTCAGTCTTATGATGACTTTGTTAGGGAAATTAAAAAAATTAAACAAATTCTTAAGAAAGCTTAATAAAGCATCTCTTATTTATTTCTAATTTACAGATGGAGTTTTAATTAAAAATGTGCGGAATTACAGGTTATGTATCAAGTTTATCGGATATGGAGTCTGTGATTGAAAAGATGAGAGATTCCATGGTTCATAGGGGCCCTGACTCATGTGGGTCATGGGTCGATGAAGATTATGGTATTGCATTTGGTCATAGGAGGCTAGCTATTCAGGACCTTTCATCAGCTGGACATCAGCCTATGAAATCAGTATCTGGTAGATTTGTTATAAGTTTTAATGGTGAAATCTACAATCATTTTGAAATACGTAAAATTATACAAATTCCATTGGACTATAAATTGAACTGGAATGGTCATTCAGACACTGAAACTCTCGTAACAGCCTTTGAAATGATTGGTATTGAGGCTACTTTATCCTTAGCAAAAGGAATGTTTGCCTTGAGTGTCTGGGATGCAAAAGAAAAAACTTTAACTTTAGCTAGAGATCGTATGGGCGAAAAACCATTATATTTTGGTTATGTGGGCAATAGTTTAGTTTTTGGCTCTGAGTTGAAATCTATTCTTCAATTTCCAGAATTTAATAATCAAATTTGTAAAAAAGCATTAATTAAATATTTTAAATTTAACTATATTCCTGCTCCGCTCAGCATATACAAAAACATATACAAATTAGAGCCAGGAAAATTTATTCAATACAAAGTCTCTTCGAATATTGACCATTCTACTCAGTCTCAATCATATTGGTCGTATACAAAGTTTCTTGAAGAACTGCAAAATAATAAATTTAAGAACTCCTCAGAGTTAGATTATGAGCTTGAAAATAAGTTAGAAAAATCTATTAAATCTCAACTCATCTCAGATGTTCCGGTGGGGACTTTTTTAAGTGGTGGAATTGATTCTTCAGTCATTACCTCTGTTCTTCAAAAAAACTCTATGATTCCAATTAAAACTTTTACCATAGGTTTTAAAGATAAAAAATATGATGAATCGCCATATGCTTTGGCGATATCCAAGCATCTAAGAACTGATCATAATGAGATGATAGTAGATGAAAATGATGTCATGAATGTAATTATCAGCCTTGGAAAAATATATGATGAGCCTTTTGCAGACTCGTCCCAAATACCCACAACATTAATTTCTCAGATGACAAAAAAACATGTAACAGTTGCTCTAAGTGGTGACGCTGGAGATGAATTGTTTGCAGGATATAATAGGTATACTCATACTCCAAAAGTCTGGCAAATTATTTCGCTGATGCCTTTTTCAGCAAGGAAAATATTAGGCCGTTCAATAAATTTAGTTGGAGTAGATACTTACGATTCTATCGGCTCGAAACTTTATCCTTTAAAAAAAATTCCACATCTAGGATCTAAGATTCATAAGATGGGTGAGAGATTTCAAGGAATCAATTCCCTCCAAGAGTTTTGCGCTAGTTTACCTACTGTTTGGCAAGATCCTAGTAAACTTGTAAAAGGTATGGAGGGAAGCAGTGATGATAATTTTGGAATAGATTTTGATAATTTGCATTTCTTTGACTCAGATATAGATAAAATGATGGCTATAGATTCAATTACGTACCTTCCTGATGATATTTTGTGTAAAGTCGATAGAGCATCTATGTTTGCAAGTCTTGAAACAAGAGTCCCATTTCTTGATACTGATGTTATGAAAGTAGCAGCAAAAACACCTTTAAATATGAAAATTAAAAATCGTACTGGAAAATTACCTCTGAGACGATTGCTTGAAAAGTACGTGCCAAAGGATCTTTTTGAAAGGCCAAAGTCCGGTTTTGCAATTCCAATAGGTGTATGGTTGCGTGGACCTTTGAGAGGCTGGGCAGAATCTTTATTAGATCCTTCTTTGATTGATAAAAGAGGTCTCCTCAATAATGAGCCCATTCAAGAGATGTGGAAAGAGCACTTATCAGGAAAATTTGATTGGACTCCAAAATTATGGGGAGTCTTGATGTTTCAAGCATGGTTGAATGAAATAGAATCAACATAAATAAAAAAGATCCCTATAATTTATGACATGATAACTTATCCAACCCTTTTCATTTTCTTCGGGATGCTGGCATATATTTCAGAATATCGAAAGCCAGCAGCATCAACTAATCTTCAATCATTGTCTTGGAATCCATTATGGCTTGCAATATTTTTCTTTTTAATTTTTTTTATTGGTTTAAGGCATGAAGTTGGAGGAGATTGGTTTTCATATCTAATTTATTTCAATGAGCTTAAAGTATCTACTCTTGCAAATGGCTTTTCATTAACTTCAGATCCAGGATATCTTTTTTTGAATTGGTTTGTGGCAAGTAATGGTCTAAGTATATATGTTGTAAATTTTATTGGCGCAATTTTTTTTTCATTTGGACTAGTTACTTTTTGCCGAAGTTTACCTAGGCCTTTATTAGGTTTGGTAGCATCCATTCCATATTTAATTATTGTTGTTAGTATGGGATATACAAGGCAGGCAATTGCACTGGGCATTGCAATGTATGGTTTAGTCCAGTTAGCTAGAGAGAAGAGATATAAATTTATTATTTTAATTCTATTTGCTACTACATTTCATAAAAGCGCGATAATTCTTATACCAATAGCGGCCTTGGCCGCAACAAAAAACAGATTTTCTATAATATTTTGGGTACTTATGATAGGACTTGCGGCTTATTATTCAGCTCTATCATCTCAATTTGAAAGGCTTATAAGATTCTACATTGAAGAGTCATATCAATCACAGGGAGCATTAATAAGATTAATTATGTTGCTCGTTCCCTCGGTTTTATTGCTCTTATGGCCTCATAGATTTTCTTTTGAAAAATCAGAACTCTTATTATGGAAGATATTTTCAATTATTTCACTGTCACTATTTCTTTTATACTTTACTACAGATGCAAGCACAGCAATTGATAGAATGGCGCTATATCTCCTGCCAATTCAAATGGTTGTATTTTCATATTTGCCTGAATTTTTTGGTAATCATGGTCCACAGAGACAATGGATTGTACTAGGGATAATAATCTATTTCTCATTGGTGTTATTGGTATGGATAAGTTTTAGTCCATTTTCTCATTGGTGGATTCCATATGATAATCTTCTCTTGAATTGGAAATGAGTACTATAAGTTCAACTATTATTCTTTCTGCTAACTCCTCCTGGTATCTTTATAATTTTCGCTCATCTACAGTTAAAGCATTTATTAATGAGGGGTATAAAGTGGTTTGTTTGGCGCCAAAAGATAATTTTTCAAAGAGGTTAAAAAGCCTGGGTTGTGAGTTTATACATATCAGAATAGATAACAAAGGAACTAATCCTTTAAGAGATATTTTTTTGTTACTAAAAATGTTCTATATTTATAAAAAAATTAAGCCCAAATTGGTTTTTCATTTCACCATAAAAAATAATATTTATGGAACGATAGCCGCTTATTTAGCTAATACAAAATCTGTAAACAATATCACAGGTCTAGGCACTGCTTTTATAAGAAAGAATATAATTTCATTGGTTGTAAAACTTTTGTACAAAATCAGCCAACCACTTGCATCTTCTGTGTACTGTCAAAATGATGATGATTATGATTTTTTACTAAAAGAAAAATTAGTACCTAGTGAATCATTAAAGAAATTGCCAGGATCTGGGGTAGATGTTTCCAGATTTGATCCAAGACTCAAGAACAAATATCTTAAGGCCCAGAGTGATTTTAGGTTTCTATTTTCTGGAAGAGTTCTTGCAGATAAGGGCTTCAATGAATTAGTGACTGCTTTAGGGTTAATTAATAAAGAAAAAATAAGATGTAATTTGTGGGTATGTGGGTTTGCAGACGATCTAAATAAATCATCAATTTCCCTAAAGCAAATATTCGAGTATCAAGATAAATACCAATGGTTTAAATGGCTGGGTTCAGTTGATGCAATTGAGGAAACATTAGCTCAAGTAGATTGCCTCGTTTTACCTTCATATAGGGAAGGAATGCCAAGATCAGTTTTAGAGGCTTGCTCATTAGAAATTCCTGTGGTTGCGACTAATGTTTCAGGCTGCAGAAATATTATTTCACATAACTTCAATGGCCTTTTATGTGAGCCTAGAAATACTAAATCACTTAAAAGTGCTCTAGAATTGATGTTAAATTTTTCTTCAGATCGAAGAAAAGAGATGGGTAAGAGGGGCAGAGAGCGTATTTTAAAATATTATGATGAGAAATTCGTAGTTCAAGCCGCTCTTAAAGAATTATTATTTTAAAAAATACACACATAATAAAACCGATTTTTGGGTATTGATGTTAAAATCCATTGCTCAAATTAGTCAAAAGAGATGAGAATATTAATTACAGGTGGAGCAGGGTTTATTGGCTCTGCATTAATCAGGTATTTGATCGATAATACTGAATTCAAAATCCTTAATTATGATGCTTTAAAGTATTCTGGGAATTTAAAATCTCTCGAGTCAATTGAAAAATCAAAAAAATACTCCTTTATTAAGGGAGATATCTGTGACTCCAAAAAATTAGAATTAGTAATAAATGAATTTAAACCAAATGGAGTTATGCACTTAGCTGCAGAGTCACATGTCGATAGGTCTATAGATGATGCGCTCCCTTTCATTGAGACTAATATTTTGGGAACTTACTTTTTATTAACAACTTTAAAAAAATATATTGAAAATGCACAAGAAGAGATAAGAAAGAATTTTACTTTCCTTCATGTTTCTACAGATGAAGTTTATGGAGATATCAACCCATTAGACCCTCCATGCAACGAATTTCAGCCTTACAAGCCAAGCTCTCCTTACTCTGCCTCCAAAGCAAGCTCTGACCATTTAGTTCGTTCTTGGGTTAGAACACATAAATTTCCTGCAGTTATAACTAATTGCTCAAATAATTATGGCCCTTTTCATTTTCCTGAGAAATTTATACCTCATATTATTTTAAGTTCTATTAAAGGTAAAAATATTCCAATTTATGGGGATGGTAAACAAATTAGAGATTGGATTTATGTTGATGATCACGTTCGAGGCCTTTTAAAAGTTTTTGAGAGTGGCACGCATGGTGAAACATACAATATTGGAGCCTCAAATGAAATTACTAATATTGAGATTGCAACTTTAGTCTGTGAGGTGCTAGATGAATTAGTTGATAAAAAACCAAATAATGTAAGCTCTTTTAAAGAATTAATTACTTTTGTCCAAGATCGGCCTGGACATGACAAGCGATATGCTATTAATTCATCTAAAATACAGGATGAGCTTGGATGGTTGCCAGAAGAGTCTTTTGAATCAGGTCTTAGAAAGACAGTAGAATGGTACTTATCTAATAAAAAATGGTGGCAAGAAATCCTAGATAGTAACTATGCTTTAGAGAGAATCGGAAAATAACATTTAAACATTTATGAAGGGTATTATTTTAGCAGGCGGAACGGGATCTAGGCTCCTTCCACTAACACAAGCTTTCTCTAAGCAACTCTTACCTGTCTTTGATAAACCAATGATTTTTTACCCTCTATCAGTTCTAATGCTAGCTGGCATTAAAGAAATATTGATTATAACAACTCAATCTGATGAGTCTTTATTTAAAAGCCTATTGAGTGATGGCAGCGATTATGGAGTCGCGATTGAGTATAAAATTCAAGAATCTCCAAATGGTATAGCTGAGGCATTTCTATTAGGGGAGGATTTTATTGGCAAAGATTCAGTCAGTCTGATTTTAGGTGATAATATATTTTTTGGCTATCAATTTGGAGATACTTTGGCTGCCGCAAAATCTCTTGAGAGAGGAGCTATTGTTTTTTCAACAATTGTAAATAATCCTTCTGATTTTGGAATTATAGAGGTTGATAATGATGGGAACATTATATCCCTAGAAGAAAAGCCAAAAAATCCGAAATCAAATCTGGCATTAACAGGTTTGTATTTTTACGATAACTCAGTCATAGATATTGTAAAAAATCTCAAACCTTCTTCAAGAGGCGAGCTTGAAATAACAGATGTCAATATTGAATATTTTAAAAAAAATTCACTAGAATTAATTCAACTTGGCAGGGGTTTTGCCTGGCTTGATACAGGCACAAATGATGCGCTTCTTGCTGCTGGAGAATTTGTCAGCACAATTGAAAAAAGACAAGGCCTCAAAATAGCATGTCTTGAAGAAATAGCATTTAACTTTGGTTGGATAGATTCCGATCAGCTAAATGCTCAATGCGCTAAATATAAAAATAGTCCCTATGGAGACTATTTACTTAAACTTATTAATAAATGATTCTAGCATTCGGTGCTAATAGCCAGTTAGCAAAAAGCTTTCAAGAGATCTTTAAAAGTAATGATATTTTTTATAGCTCATCAAATGATTTAGACTTACTATCTACTAAAAAAATAATTCCATATATTAAAAAAGTAGAACCTTCATGCATTATTAATTTTTCTGCTTTTAATAAGGTTGATGATGCAGAAAAAGATAATACTCATGCATTAAAAATAAATTTTGATGCAGTCTCAGAAATGGCCCAATATTGTTTCATAAATGATGTGCCAATTATTCATTTTTCGTCCGATTATGTATTTGATGGTCAAAAAAATCGCCCTTATTCTGAGACAGATAGCTGTAATCCAATTAATAAATATGGTGAGTCAAAACTATTAGGTGAAAGAGCAATTATTGAATCAAAAGCTAAGTTCCTAATTTTTAGGACTTCGTTTTTATATAGTAAATCTAATATTTCATTTCCTCAGATTATAAAAAATTTAATCGAGAATAATACTTCAATGCTCAAAGGAGCTTCAAATATTATTACTTCGCCAACATACTCTGGAAATCTAGCAGAAGCATTAAAGAAAATTTTGCCAACATTCTTGAGCCAAAATCATGGCGGCATTTTTCACTTCTCAGATTATGGGGAGGTTTCTAGATTTGAATTCATGCGAGAGCTTATTTCTATCTTTTATGAAAACGATCCTTCGATGAATGCAGTAGAATTATCACCAGTTCAAGATTCATTTTTTAAACTTCCAGCTTCACGACCAGAATTTTCTGTTTTATGCTGTAAAAAAATTTTTGATGAATTCGGGATATCGCAAAAAAACTGGAAATCATCTCTAAGAGAATCTTTTTTAAATTAATCTTTATTTTATTAGTCCAAGTTTGTTTAGAAATTGATAAAGAGGCTTCTTAACAAACAAACTAAAATAGTAGACAAGTATTTCATAAAAATTTGGATATTTTCTAATCTCTAAGCCTCTCATTAAGTCTAGTGCCGGAGCAACCAGCACAATATCTGTTGGCAGCTCTCCAAAACTGTAACCAATCTTTTTAATCGAGTATGTAAACATAATTTCTCCATCTCTAAGATGATCTAGATATTTTTGGTCTTTATTTTTGTTATAAGGCAAGCTCCCATATTTCTTCGTGACTTCCTTTAAAACTTCACGAGAGCTCATTCCATGCCCCCCATGACAAGATACGACTTCATTCTTTTTAATATTCAATGCATCCCTATGACTTTTCTCTACCTTTGTCGCAGAAATAAATGGAACAAATCCGCATTTATCAGTTTTTTCCCAAATTTCATAAGCCAGTGAAAGAGAGTTTGGAACATGAGCAACTAAATCATCTTCTTGAAAAATAAAAAAATCATATTCATCTTGATATTTTTGAAAGCCAGCATTAAAGGCTCCAAAGGAGTAACCTATATTTTCTCTCATCATAGTATAGATTTTTCCATGATTGATCTTCGTATTATTAATAGACCTTAAAAAGTCCACTCCATTTTCAAAATTTTTACTGTTTGAGGATACGATTAAGATATCTCTTTGATACCCAGGCTCAATCCTATTTTCATAATCTAGATTAAATTTTAGAAGTCTAATTACCTCTTCTTCAGATGTATAGTTTTGGCTATGACCAAAAAATCCTAGAGGATTACCGATAAGTGTTGAATGGTTTCTTACTCCTCTAGGATGAAAGCTAGAAGAAATGATTTTTAGAAATTTCATTTTTTATTGTCTAAATTTTAAAAATAGTGTGATTGTTTCAGGTTCAAATTTAACTAATTAATCTTCAAGAAGCAAAGAATTAATAATTTCTTTATAATATTTTTTACATATTATTTTAATATTCTAGATTACTAAATTTTAAGCAAACTCATGATAATCAAAAAACTGAAAAGATTGAAAGATATAATTTATTCTTTTTATAGAACTTATGAAATTTTTTATGCTTCACTTCCTGAAAGAACCTCTTCTTCAGTTGAAGATTTATCACAACCATTTATTATTGAGGGTGAATCTGTGGCTCTTGATATCGGATGCGGAAGGGTTCAAAGCAATCCCTTTAAATCTAATAAAGTCGATGGCTTGGATTTATTTGAAGATAAGTCTAAAAATATCTTTAAATGCGCATTAGGATTTGAAGCAATTCCTTTTTCTGACAATTCATTTGATTTTGTCACCGCGTTTGATCTCTTGGAGCATATACCAAGACACTCTGTAATCAACGGAGAGGTGATAAACCCATTTATTTTTCTAATGAATGAAATATATAGAGTAATGAAGCCAGGCGGTATTTTTCTATCTCAAACACCAATCTATCCATTTGCAGAAGCTTTTCAGGATCCAACTCATAACAATATAATGACATCTGAAACATTTTCTATGTATTTTTCTGATAAAAAATTTGATCTTTCAGCTGATTATGGCATCAAGACCTCTTTTAAGATAATTAAACAATATATAAGGCACAGACATTTAATTGCCTTTCTTTCAAAGTAATTTTTTGGTAGCTCATAATATATATACCCAACAAATTTAATATTTGATTTATAATACTAAGATGAAAAATATACCTCTATTCAAGGTCCATATGCCCAGATCAGTTAAAGATCCTCTTCTTGAGACTCTATTTAGTGGTTTTATAGGACAGGGTCCCAAGGTGGATGAATTTGAAAATAAATTAGGCAATTATTTTCAAAACGATCAAGTGCTTACTGTTAATTCTGGAACATCTGCCTTGCAGCTTGCTCTGAGGCTGGCTAACGTAGGTCACGGAGACGAGGTTATTTCTACTGCAATGACCTGCACCGCTACTAATATGCCAATTATGGCTGCAGGAGCCAAAATAGTTTGGGCAGATGTAGATCCAGTTTCTGGTCTTATTTCTCCTGAGGAAATTAAAAAGAAAATCACTGCTAAAACTAAAGCAATTATTATGGTTCATTTTGGAGGTATTCCATGTGATATTGATGCAATTAATAAAATTGCTTCGGAGCACGGCATTCAAACAATTGAAGATGCTGCTCATGCATTTGGCTCCGAATATAAGGGTAAGAAGATTGGCAATCATTCTGATTTTGTAATGTTTTCATTGCAAGCAATAAAGCACATAACAACAGTAGATGGTGGCTTATTATTTTGTAAATCAAAATCAGATTATGAAAGAGGGAAATTGCTAAGGTGGTATGGCATTGATCGAGAAAGTCCAAGAAAAGATTTTAGATGTGAAGAAAATATCATAGAGTATGGGTATAAATTTCATATGAATGATATTGCTGCGACTATTGGTATTGAGCAGTTAAAATATGCAGATTCCTTGATTGATAAACACATCAAAAATGCTGCTAAGTATGACGATGAGCTTTCTGATGTTCAAGCAATCTCTTTAATACCTCGCAATGATAATTCTGTTTCTGCAAGTTGGTTATATACACTGCATTTGAATAATAGAGATGAATTCATGTCATATATGAGTGAGAAGGGAATTGCTACCTCTAAAGTCCATGAAAGAAATGATCTTCATGATGCATTTATAGACTTTGCAGATAATTTAGATGGAGTATCTAAATTTTGTAAGACCCAGGTTTCTATTCCCGTTGGTTGGTGGTTGGATAAAGAGGATTCTGATTACATTATAAATAATATTAAAGCTTTTGCTGGATGAATAAAAATTAATGGAATATAGAAAAGTAGATGGATCATCAGATTTAATTATTTTTACCCCAAAGATATTTAAAGATGAAAGGGGATATTTTTTAGAAAAATTTAATTATAAAAATTTTAATGCTGTAACAGGACAAAAGTTAGACCTTTTTCAACAAAATGAATCCTTCTCTTCACGTGGAACGTTGCGCGGCCTTCATTACCAGCTAAGCAATACTCAGGCAAAATTAGTTTCTGTAATAAAAGGTAAAATTTTTGATGTTGCCCTGGACATGAGAAGAGAATCAAAAACTTTTGGTAAACATTTCTCCATTCAGTTAGATGAAGAAAAGAAAGAGACCTTATGGATACCTAAGGGTTATGCTCATGGTTTCTTGGTTCTTTCTGATAATGCTATTTTTTCGTATCTGGTTGATAATCCATATGATCCGCAATCTGAAAGAACTATTTTTTGGTCTGATCCGTACCTCGAAATAGATTGGGGCTATGATGACCCAGTTGTTTCGACAAAAGATTCAAATGGAATATTGTTCAAAGATGCAACATATTTATGATTTTCTCAAAATCTTGATAAAAGAATGAGCGAAGAACCCTATATTTCCATTCTTACTCCAGCATTTAATCGAAAGGAATTCCTGCCAATTTTAATAAAATCTCTTAGCAAGCAATCTTTTAAAAATTTTGAATGGGTTATTGGTAATGATGGTTCCTCAGATGGTACTGAGCAATATTTACGTGAAGAATTAGCTAAACAAGAATTTTCAGTAACTTATATTTCTTCTGATTTAAGAATTGGAAAATCATCGATTGATAACTATCTACTTGATTATGCAAAAGGAAAATACATACTGTGGTGTGATTCAGATGATTTTTTGGTTGAAGATTCATTAGAGCGGCTTGTAAAAATTATTGAAGAAAATAAATTACATTCTAATGAGTCTGTAGCAGGAATAATTGCGCAAAATCTAGATACAGACGGGATTTCTCAAAGCTTCGATAGAAATAAAAGAAATCCAAAAAAAGGATTTTATTCTTGGCAAGAACTGGAAGAACTCTTGATAGGAGATGCAACAATCTGTGTAAAAAGAAAGATATATTCAGATAGTCGTTTCCCTGAAATCGATTTCTTAACCATTGAGAGCATAATTCTAAGAGATTTGTACAAGCCCTTTAAATTTTTCCTAACTGATGAGGTTGTGAAGATAATGGATAGATCGGCTGAAAATAGTGTTTCTCATGGAAAAAAACTTCAGTATTGTAGAGGCTCTGCCTATTCTATAAGTCAAACCATAAACTATGACAGATATGACAACATGAGTTTAATTCAGAAAATTACTTTAGTTATCAAGTATTTTAGATATTGTATTCATGGGGACTTAGGGTTTATGGATTCAGTGGGAATGTGGAAATCGCTCAAACGAAATTATTCTTTAATTATTTTTTACCCGATTTCTTTTACTATTGCCATAAAAGATATCTTAATGAGGAAGGTTGAAAAGACACACATTAAATTTAATGAAAATAGACCCGTCGCAAAAGTTTCTATAAATTATTTTAATAAAGGTTAGGTTTTAAACCCTCACTATTTTTTTCATTGTTAGATACCAAATTTTAATTGATAATAAAACAATGAAGTTGAAGATATCTTTAGTTATTCCCAGTTATAATCCTGGATCAAGCCTTAACTATTTGTTCGAAAATATAAAAAATTGGACTGCATATCCAAGCGAAATAATTCTAATCGACTCTTCTATCACTAGACCTGAGATATCAGAAAATTTTAAAATGTTCCTTGATAAAGAAACAATATCTTTTAAAGAGATTTTTGATGAGAATTTATTTCCTGGAAAAGCAAGAAATATAGGAATTAAAGACTCAAGTTATGAAACCGTTGCATTTTTAGATGTTTTGACAATACCCCCTAGGGATTGGCTTAAAGAAAATTATGAGAAACTTACTCAATTAAATATTGATGGAGTATGGGGATCAACATCATATGATGCTAGCTTATATTTCACTAAGATTGTCAGAGCATGTACATATGGCGTATTGCCAATAAGAACTCTGCCGGGCTCCATCCTGAAAAAATCAGTTTTTGAGTCCTCTGGTCTATTTATTGAAACTACAAGGGCTGGAGAGGACGCAGATTGGATTGAAAGAGTAAAACTCCACAGACTTCCTTTGAGTGATTCCTCTCAAACACTCTCTTATATTGGCTTAGAAAATATAAAATTTATAGACTTAATTAAAAAGTGGCACAGGAATTACTTTTTCTCTTCAAAATTGCCATATCTTACTCCCCACAAAGATATATATTTCTATTTTGCAGCACTATTTATGATAGTGCTCGCATTTAATTGGAATACTCTTTCCTATGACCCAGCCATGAATGGATGGAATACAGCTAGTTTTGCATACATACCAAATGTAACAAAAATTAGCATTCTCTTTTTTACATTCTTTTATATCACAGTTAGAGGTATATATTTGCCTCTAAAAAAGGGTATCAACATAATGTTTATTTTAGTCAACTTACCTGCAATTCTCTTCATATCGCTTATTCTTGATTTTGTAAAATCGCTTGCTTTCCTGACATCAAGGATGTTACTGAAAAAAAGTGATAGCAATTAAATCAACTAATCTGTATGAATCAAAAGGGCAACAAGTGAAGCATGTCATTCAGCCTGTTATATCTATTATTACAGTTGTATTTAATGGTGAAGAATATATTGAGGAAACCATTTTAAGTATTTCAACGCAAAAGCATAGTGATATAGAGTACATAATTATAGATGGCGGCTCTTCAGATGGAACTATAGATATTATTGCAAAGTACAATAATGTTATCGACTGCTGGATAAGTGAGCCGGACAAAGGGGTTTATGATGCTATGAATAAAGGAGTTTCTTTAGCTAATGGACAATATGTCAGCTTTTTAAATGCCAGTGATATGTATTATCCAGATAGCTTGAATATGATTATTGAATCTTTAAAAAGTGATGATTTTGACTATTCAGTTGCACCAGTGGACATATTAAGTTCAAGCGGAAGTCAATTATTTACCTTATATCCCATAGAGAATTTTGTTTATAAAAAGGGTTCATATATGCAAATGCCGGCCCCACATCTATCGGTTTTTTTAAAAAGAAAGCTTTTTCAAGATTTGGGGGGATATGATTTATCGTTTCCTTTGAGCGCAGACTTAGATCTTTTGCTTAGACTTGCTCAGAAATCTAATAACGTAATTACTATTAAAAAGCCCATAGGAGCTTTTAAACTTGGAGGTATTAGTGGCTCCTATGGGACTTATATAGACAATTTCAAAGTGATGAAAAAACATCAGCTTCATTGGCTCATTAACTGTCAAAAAACCTTATTTTATTTAATTAAATGGTGCATTTCATTAATGCTACCGAGAAATTTGATTAAGAAACTACGTTAAAGCAAATTAATTTAACTACCTATCCATATTATAATTTTTTGAATGGAAAATATTTATAAAAATTTTTTTAAGTTTTTTGTTGTAGGCTGCATCGCATTCTCTTCAGATATTTTGCTATATTTCTTTTTAGTAAATATCGGATGGCTAACATACATAGCAAAAGGAGCTGGATTTATTTTCGGCTTAATTATTGGTTTTTTTTTAAATTCTATCTTTACATTTAATAACGCTTCTATATCAAATAAGAGGTTTTTTAAATATCTTTTAATTTATCTAATTTCTTTGTTAGCTAATACATCTGTTAATGAGTTTTTGCTATCTTTTCTCTACTTATCTGCCTATTACGAGCAAGCATTTTGGATTGCAGTTATAATTGCAACAGTTGTTTCAATGCTCATGAACTTTATTGGTTTGAGATACTATGTCTATAAAAATTAATCTAAATAAATTTGATCTATCAAGCATATCTGGGCTGATGATTGACATTGACGATACTCTATACAGCTATTCAAAACCAAATGATTTTGCAATAAAAACCTGTTTTGAGCATCTAAAAAAAGCTAATTTAATTCAATCAATTAAGCTCAAAGAGTTTAAAACTTTATATGTTAAAAAGAGAAAATTAATAACAAAAATGCTCAATCCACAGGGAGTTTGTCGTTCAAGACAGTTTGCTTTTGACAGTCTTTTTAGAGACTTAGACATTTCCCAGGCTTATTTGAAAGCAAATAAATATGAAAAGATCTATTGGGATGCATTTTTGCAGGTTATGGAAGCTTCTAAAGAGATGAGTGATTTTATAAAAAAAGCAAAAAAACATGGATTAATAATTTGTGCAGTTACTGATATGCAAGCATCTTTCCAAATTGCAAAATTAAAAAAACTGGGTCTATCTAGATATTTTGATTATCTAGCCTCATCTGAGGAGGCTGGTGCAGAGAAGCCAAATCATAAAATCTTTAAACTTGCTTTAGAAAAAATGCAACTAACAAAGAGTCAAGTTGTTATGATAGGCGATAATAAAATCAAAGATATACAGGGAGCAAAGTCTTTTGGAATTAAGACAATTCATTTCAAAGCTTAATCTTGAAACAAGATCGCTCTTGATCTTATTCTTGGCTGGAGTTTTAATAAAACTTGTTATTTCAATAAATTTTTCAAGTGTTTATTCTAGTAATTATTTTATCCCATTTATAGATTATTTTTATAATTCGGGCTTCAAAAATCCATATAGTGAATATCATAATAGGTCAATTGAAGTATTTCCGTATCCTGCTCTTATGTTATTCATTTTATCAATTCCAAAAATTTTCTTGGGTTGGATTGGATCAAATATTCATCTCTCTTTGTTAATAGCTAAATTGCCATTGCTTTTAGCAGATGTAACAATTTTTTACGTACTTAAATCTTGGCTGAATCATAAAAAACTTTTAGAACTCATTATTCTTTATTGGTATTCTCCTGTATTAATTTATATTTCTTATATTCATGGCCAATTAGATTCTATTCCCATAGCACTCTTGTTTCTTAGTCTGTATTTCTTATTAAAAAATAATTTAAATTTCTCTGCAATCTTTCTTGCATGTGCTGTGGCAACAAAAACAGTAATTATAGTAGTTATCCCAATCTTGATTATTTTTTTACTTTCACAGAGACTTTCAATTTTTAGAATCATTAAGTATTTATTTTTATCACTTGCTAGCTTTTTAATAGTCAATATTCCATATCTTACATCCCCATCATTTTTATTAATGGTCTTCGATAACCAAAAGCAAGGTGAAATTTTCCAGAGTGCAATTAATTTTGGCGAAGTGAGTTTATATATATTGCCAATTGCTTATTTTGGCCTTCTTTTAAAAGGACTTTCGTTTAAAACTTTAAGCAAAGATATTTTTGTAATGTTTTTAGGCTTTTGTTTTGCAACGCTTTTAATTTTCACAAACCCCAGTCAAGGTTGGTACTTTTGGTTGCTACCTTTTTTATTTTATTTTTATGTAAAATCATCTCGGGGTTATACATTAATTTATTTTTTACAACTAGCCTTTATTTTTTATTTTTTGCTTAATGAAAATGTTGATTTTTTATTGAGGTCTTTTGAGTCTCAGATATTTTTACAAAATGCCTTCCAGAAAATTATTTTAGGTGATTTTGCCTTATTTGGTTTAAATGAGAAATTAATAATCAATCTTGCTTTTACATTGTTACAGGGCTTATTAATTTTTAACTGTTATTGGATTTATATATATGGCCTAAATAGATTTTCACAGCATAAGATTACATCCATACCAATGTTGATAGGTATTGGTGGAGATTCTGGATCGGGCAAGACCACACTTTCAAATGCTTTAGTTGAAATATTCAGTCAAAATAAATCAACTCAGCTTCACGGAGATGATTCTCATAAATGGGAGCGAGGTAATCAAAACTGGACTAAGCATACTCATCTAGATCCCAAAGCTAATAGGCTTCATCAAGAACCTGCAATTCTTAAAGATCTTCTTGAGGGAAAGACAATTTTTAGGCAAAAATATAATCATGACTCCGGTAAATTTGATGTACCTATGCCGCTCTCTGCGGCGAACTTAGTTATATACGAGGGATTACATCCATTTTTTTTGAAACGTCAACGTGAACTTTTCGATTTGAGGATATTCTTAAATCCGAGCAAAGAAATCAACCTGTCTTGGAAAGTAGATAGAGATATTCAGAAAAGAGGAAAAACGAGAGAAGATGTTATAGACCAAATTAATTCAAGGGCTCAAGATTCTGAAAGCTATATTAAAAGTCAAATTAAATTTGCAGACGTTATCATTGAACCAATTAAAAATAATGATAAAGAAGAAGTTGGCTATAAGATTATTTTCCCAAATTCATTCCCAGTAGATGAGATTGTTGATCAGCTCTCCATAGAGGATAAACTTATCTTGGAGCATAAGTTTTTAGACGAAAGCAATCAAATCCTTACTATATTAGGTGAAATAGAATCAGAGCAACTCGAAATACTAGCTAATAAATATATAGAAGGTCTTCAGGAGCTTGGGATTTCAAATCCAATATGGCCAAAAAACGAATTTGGAGTATTGGTATTTATAGTTTCATATATTATTTTTGAAGAGTCAGAGTATGCAAAAAGCTGAAATTTTAAAAAATCTAATCGATATGTCTCATACTATTGGTGCAGAAATCTCATTTGTTCAAGGCGGGGGTGGAAATACCTCTGCAAAGATTGACGGGAATTTTATGGCGATCAAGTCATCGGGAGTATCATTGAGGGATATGTCATTTGAAAAAGGCATTTCGATTGTTGACTATAAAAAAGTTAATTCATATCACAATTCGCCCGATACATCTGAAAGTCAATATAGTGAAGATATAAATAGCTTTGCAATTGATGGAAGTGGCCGTCCTTCAATTGAGACAGGCTTCCACGCATTATTAGGGAAATATGTTATTCACTCTCACTCAGTTTTTATGAATGTCTTATTATGCTCTGAAGAGGGCAAAGAATTAATTTCTAAATACTTTCCAGATTCTATATGGATAGATTATTGCACGCCCGGCAAAGATTTAACTAAAGCTATTCAACATGCCATAAATTGTAAGGATAAAAATTTTGAAGGGCTTATTTTTCTAGAGAGTCATGGGATGATCTCATCAGCTTCAACTTCAAAAAAATGTATTGATCTTCACATACGTTCTAATGAATACATCAAATCTGAGCTTAATTTATCGTCTTTCAAAGTACATGAAAATTTGGACTTTTCTGAACCAAAGTATTTTCTGTTTCCTGATCAGGCTATTTATATGAGCAAGGAGCAAATAAGAAAAAAAACAAGAGCATGCTTAGAAACAACATCAACAGTTAAATATCTAGAATCAAACATAAAAAAACTTGGATTCACGCAAAAAAAGCTGTTATCTGCCGATGTAAAAATTATTACTAATATGGAATCTGAAAAGTATAGAAAAAAAATATCAATCTAATGGAAATAATTTCACATAGGATCAATACTTCATTTCAGCTGGAAGATTTAGATGATAAATATGGAGCTGAGATAGATGTTAGATATCATCATGATGATTTAATTTTACATCATGATCCTTTTGGTCATGGAGAAGAAAATTCATTCTTGCTAGAAAATTTTTTAAAAAAATGGAACCGTGAAAAAATTTTAATTTTAAACCTTAAATCTGAAGGAATTGAAAAACTGTGTATAGAACTAATAAATTTTTATAAAATAAAGAATTGGTTCTTCTTGGATATGAGCATGCCTTTCTTTGTTAAATACTCACACATGGCAGGAAATGGAAGTCTTGCCGGATTCTCCTCAAAAAATCTAGCTGTGAGATATTCTGATTTTGAGCCTTTAGAATATGCCTTGTCATTTTCCAAGAAAGTTGATTGGTTATGGGTTGATACATTTAATACTTTTCCATTAGATGCTCAGAGTTATAAAAGATGTGTCGATGCAAATTTTAAATTTTGTCTAGTATCGCCTGAATTACAGGGCGGATCAAAAAATGAAATTTTACAGATGAGACAAGCAATTAAAGATTATTCTATTCAAGCTGTTTGTACTAAGTTTCCTGAATTATGGGCATAAAATGCAGATAATCATCCCAATGACAGGCCATGGTAGTAGATTTACTTCAAGGGGATATAAACGACTCAAACCTTTTATTAAGATTCATGATCGCCCTATGATTGATTGGGTTGTAAATATGTTTCCAGGTAGCAAGAAAGACATAACCTTCATATTAAGAAATGAACATCTAAAATCAAAAACATATTTAAGAAAAGATTTAAATAAAATAGCAAATGATGCATCTATTTTCAAAATTGACAATTGGCTCAAGAAAGGACCTGTGTCAGATGTTCTAAGGGCCTCAGAGATAATAAAAGACTCTGAGCCAGTTTTGGTAAGTTATTGTGATTTTTATATGGACTGGGATTTCAAAAAATTCAAAGAGTACATTAAGAAAAAAAATCCTGATGGAGTAATTCCATGCTATACAGGCTTTCATCCCCATTTAGCCCATAAAGATAATCTTTATGCAACCTGTGAAGTAGATGCTCATCATAGGCTTCAGAAAATAAGGGAAAAATTCCAACTACATAAAAATAAGTTTTTAGATTTCCAATCTCCCGGAATATATTATTTTAAATCAGGCAAAATATTGAAGGAATACTGCAATAAGTTAATTTCATCCAAGCAATCAATTAATGGTGAGTATTATATGAGCTTGCCATTTAACTTTATGATTGAAGATAACCTAAAAGTGCTATGTCCACCAATGGTAAGTTATTTTTGTCAGTGGGGAACGCCAGAAGATCTAGAGGAATACAAATACTGGATTAATATTATGAAAAATATAAAATCCCTATGATCATCTTGATTCCTATGGGAGGAAAGGGGAGTAGATTTACTCAGCAGGGCTATAAGCTCAATAAAACATTAATTCCCGTAACTAGTAGACATGATGGAAAAAAATATCCAATGGCATTAAGCGCTATCAATGATATGCCTTGGTGTAAAAATAAAAAAACAAAAATTATTTGTGTAAACAGTATAGAGCACACAACTAACGGTCTTGAGAAAAAGATACTATCAAAGTTTCCTCAGACTATTTTCATTCACGACCATATTAAACTGGATCAAGCATTTGGTTGTTTTCTAGCTAGAGAATATCTTGAAAAAAATGATGAGTTATTTATTGGAGCCTGTGACAATGGATTTGATATAGATCTTAAAAAATTTAATAAATTAAAAAAGACATCTGATGCTATTATGCTAAGTCATACCAATGATCTAAATATCGAGCGCGATCCAAACGCTCATAGTTGGGCGCTCTTAAAAAAGGATAATGAATCTCTAACCGCTCTATCTTTTAAACAACCAATAAGTTCAACACCCATGAATGATCATGCGACTACAGGCATGTTTTGGTTTAAAAATTCCAAAACTTTTCTCGAATACTTAGAAGAAATGATTTGGGCAAAAGATACAATTGATGGCAAATTTTATGTGGATAAGCTTTTGAATTATTTTATACGGGACAACTTAAAAGTTAGAAAATTTGATGTAAATTATATTTGTTGGGGTACTCCAGAAGATTATGAGTATTACGAAAATACATTTAATTATTGGAAAGAATTTACGAGAAAAAATAAAATTTTCTAAAGCATTTTACAAAATGAATCACTATTCAAGCTAGCGTATGAATCAATTATTGAAACCTGGTTTATCAATTGTGATACCCATTTTTAATGAATCAGAGAACATAAAACTTTTTTTTGATAAGTTGGAAGAGTTTCATCAACTTGCTAAATTCAATTTTAATTTTATTCTTGTTGATGGCTGCTCTTCAGATGAAACCCCTGAAATAATTCTAAGAGAAATTAAGTCACGTTCAATTCAAAATGTTGATCTACTTCCTATGGAACATCGAAATGGATATGGCTATGACATTATGCAGGGACTTTTAAAATCTAAGTATGATGTACTTGCATGGACACATGCAGACCTTCAAACAGATTTACTAGATTTAATAAAAGCATATGAAATTTTTTTAGCTTCGTCTAATGAAGTTATAGTCAAGGGAAAAAGGCACAATAGAGCGATTTTAGAGCGGATTTTTACTTTCGGGATGCAGATATTTACATTTATTTATTTGAAAGAATATCTTGATGATATAAATGCTCAACCAAAACTATTTAGTCGAAATTTTTATGAAAAGCATTTAAAACAAAATCCTCCAAAAGATTTCTCATTAGACCTTTTTTGCCTTTTAAAGGCAAAACTTAATAATATTCAAATTCAAACCTTTCAAGTTAATTTTAGACCTAGAGAGGCAGGTGTTGCAAAAGGGGGTGGCGGTAGCTGGAAAAATCGAATTATGCTCGTCAAGCGTACAATAAAATATATCCTTGCAACAAAGACTTAAAGTCTCTTCCTTGTATAATCAGAAAATGTCTTTTAAAGAAATATCTGCGCTGCTAGCCCAAAAGTGGGATTCTTTATTAGTTTTCTTTATTTTTATCATTTTTTGTATAACTAGATATCTTATGTTTGGTAGTCACTTTACTCATTATGATGACATTTTTGGACCTTATCTTATTCAGGTAATAAGCAATTATGATCAGCAATATTTTATTTCACAGGTTCAAAAATATGGTTCTTCACTAGGCCCAGATATTCAGGCATTTATAATCTCAATTTTTGTTGAAAATGAAATTTTATTTAGCTTTATAAAACGCATAATTGGAGCGGTCAGCATCTCTCTAGTAAGTACTTTTGCACCAATTCAATTTATTTTTACCGCTATGATAATTGATTTCAATTTACCTTATCCTGATTTTATTAAAATGATGAGATTGCCCTCATTAATTTTTGCTTTTGGATCATTTTGGATATTGATTCTTTATTCCAAGTTATTTGAGCGCTCAATAAAAAAAACTCTTTTAGTAACTGGGTGTACTCTTCTTACAGTTTCATGGATGTCAATAATTTACTCTTCACAGTCTGAAAATTTTATTTTAGGCCTGTTCGCTACTTTTTTATTATTTTTTATAATTCAAAAAATTTATTATAAAGAACTATCATTTATTTATTCTTTATCTTTGGGATTTATTTTATCCATTCTTTGCTTCAGTCACTATCAAGTTATGTTTTTTCTTCCAGGCTTCTATTTGGGATATCTTTTTGCATATAATTCGCAAAAATTTTGGCCTAGACTATTTTCTTTGATTCCTGCGGTAATAATAAATTTAATAACAGTTGCTATAATTTATTTTGTTTTTCTTTCAACCAGACTAGGAGTAAATCCTGGAGTTCATTGGAATGCTGGTTTAAATAATGAATTTGTTTGGAGCCCTGCCTATCTTGAAAATGGCTTTATAGGCTCTTTACTAAATATCATTAATTTTTTCTTTATTAATTGTTTAAAGGTTTTGTATGGGATTTTCGGGTTTAGGGACGCATTTGACTCAATAAGCATTTTCTTTGCATTGTTTTTATTTATTTTTTCCATTATTGGAATATATAAATTAGGTAAAACCAATAAGTTACGACATTTATTCATCTTTATTTTAATTACAATTTTTGTATGGTTATTTTTAATTTTTATTCAAAAATTGACCTTTAGCCCAACTCGTCACTCATTGGCTTTAATTCCAATAGTAATTATCCTTTTTTCATTTGGAATATCTGAAATTTTTACCAAATATAAATTTTCACAGAACATTAAAAATACCTTTTTAATTACATTCTGTTTTATTCATATTTCATTTTTTCTTGAATCATATTCAAAGATTTATAAGCAAAGAACAAATCCATTTTTATACGATGTAGATGTTTTAGAAATTATAAAAGAATTTAATGTCAAAAAAATTGCAGCATATGGACACACTGGAGACCTAAATTTTTTCCCTGAAATCAATAAAAAATACGATATCAAGTGGTCGAACAAATTTCCATTCACTCATGTCATTAGATTAAAAGATAGATCTTTTAAAGAAAATCAAGATGGTGCTGTTATGATTATTTGTGCAAATTCTGAAATATGTGGTAAAAGAACTGCTGAGGAATTTGCTTTAAAAGAGTTAGATTTTGTAGATTACGAAAATAACAAATTTCTTGAGCCATTATTTACCTATGAAGCAGATTCAGATGTAACAAATGGATTTTCAAATATGGCGGGCTCAGGAACAAGAAGAATATTTGTAAAAGTCTTGAGTGATAGTAATAATCTATGAAAACGATTTTTTATATCTGTTAAAATAAAGAATAAGAAAATTATAGAAATCTATGAAAGAAGTAATTTGTTTAGTTACCGGAGGTTTTGATCCTGTACATAGTGGACATATAGAATATTTCAAATCTGCGCAAAAATGTGCAGATTTTCTTGTCGTTGGGATCAACTCAAATGAGTGGTTAGTAAAGAAGAAAAATTTATTTTTGATGCCATGGTCAGAGAGGTCTGAAATTATTCTAAATCTAAAACCAGTTGATGAAGTTATTGCATTTGATGATTCAGATGGAACAGCAATTCATGCGATCTATCAATGTTTAAAATTTGCAAAAAAAGTTATTTTTGCGAATGGAGGCGACCGAGGAAAAGATAATACGCCTGAGCTCATTGCATTTAAAGATGATAAAAGAGTTGAGTTTATTTATGGTGTTGGGGGAAAAAACAAAAAAAATAGCAGCTCATGGTTGTTATCTGACTTCACAGATCAATATGTAAAAGATATCCTTCCGCCTGGGTTAGATAATGTAAAAACGATAGATGCTCCTTGGGGTAGTCATACCTCCTTCCTGGATGCAAAAGGTTACAAAGTTAAACAATTGAAAGTTAAGCCAGGAGGTATTCTTAGCTTACAGAAACACAAGCATCGAATGGAGCACTGGGTTGTGGGTGCAGGAGAGGCAACAGTTCAGCTTGATGAAAAACAATATATTTTAAAGCAAAGTGAGTATATTGAGATTCCCCTTGGATCTGTTCATAGACTAAGCAATAACTCATTACAAGATTTAGTAGTTCTTGAGGTGCAATGCGGAGATATCTTAGAAGAGTCTGATATCATTCGCCTAGAGGATAGTTATGGCAGGCAATCATAGTGATCACTTAAAGATCTCCATTTATGGAGCAGGCTATGTTGGAATGTCTCTTGGTGTATTGCTTTCCCAAAACCACAGCGTAACGATCATTGAAATAGATCCATCTAAGATAGACGCAATATCCAAAAAAAAATCTACAGTATCTGACAATCTAATTGAACAATTTTTGCAATCAAAAGAATTAAGATTGTCTGCATCTTTTAGTTCCCCTAAAATCATTGAAGCAACTGATATTTTTATAATCGCTACCCCAACTGATTATGATCCGAAAACTAATTCTTTTGATACAGCAAGTGTTGAAGAAGTTATTAAAGAAATTTTTGATCACAACCATAATCAAAATTCACTGATTGTTATCAAATCAACTGTTCCCGTTGGTTTTACTCACTCTATTAATAAAAAATATAATTCAAATAGAGTCATATTTTCACCAGAGTTTTTAAGAGAGGGCTCAGCCTTACAGGATAATTTAGAACCGTCAAGAATAATTGTAGGAGGAAAGCACTCAAAAATTGAGCAATTTATTTCCTTGCTTGTGAAGTCATCAAACATTGTTGAACCATTAATTCAAACCATGGACTCATCATCTGCAGAGGCAGTTAAATTATTTTCAAATACATATTTAGCAATGAGAGTATCTTTTTTTAATGAGCTTGATAGTTTTGCAATTGAAAAAAAACTTGATGCAAAAAATATAATTCAGGGTGTGTCATCAGATCCTCGGATAGGAAATTTTTATAACAATCCGTCATTTGGTTATGGTGGTTATTGTTTGCCGAAAGATACAAAGCAACTCCTGTCAAATTATCTAAATATTCCACAAAACTTAATTCAAGCAATTGTTGAAGCAAACAAAACTAGACAAATATATATTTCTCAGCAAATTTTAAAATCAAAGCCATCAGTTGTTGGTGTCTATAAACTAGCCATGAAGACAGATTCAGATAATTTTAGAGATTCATCAATTATTGATGTCATTAGATATATCAAAGAGAGCGGAACAAAAATTATTATATTTGAACCAAATATTGATCAAAATTTTTTTGAGGATCATGAGATATGTAATGATTTAGATCTCTTCAAAGATAATGCAGACATTATTATTACTAATAGGTTTTGTTCAAAGCTAAATGATGTGAAAAATATAGTCTATACGAGAGATATTTTTGGCATTAATTAACACTTTTTTCTCATCTTTTTTAAGGATAGGATATAATTCGACATAGTTATTTCAAAGATAATTATGTTAAAAATTAAAATTTCTTCATTATATTCTTGTATTCTGTATGCACTTCTTTTTTCAATACCAAGTTTTTCATTTGCTCAATCTACAAATCTATCAGAGGATTTTTTGGAAGGTTTGCCTCCATCTGTAAGAGATCAGATTGAAGTTCAGAATGATGTTCAAGAAGAGGAAGATTTAGAGGATCTTTTTAGATCTGATACCTCTTTGGAAAAAAATAAAATTATACTCCAGAAGCTTAAAGAGCAAATAAAAGCCTTAGATAGTCAATTATCCGGAGAAGATGAATCGTCATCATCTCTAGAAAGATTTGGGGAGAGCTTCTTTAGATCATTACAATCATCATTTATGCCAGTAAATGTTCCAAACTTAAGCGGAGATTATATCGTTGATGTCGGCGATACTTTTGATCTTCTCTTAACTGGCAAGATTGCCGAAGAAATTGAGATTGAAATTGGAAGAGATGGATCTATTGTTATTCCTGAGTTCGGCAAAATATATGTTGCTGGTAAAAAGCTGTCTGAGGTAGAAAGGCTTGTTTCAGCATATATTAGTAATAAAAGTGTTGGTGTATCTGCATTTATAGGGCTATCAAAGGTAAGAGATATTCAAGTATTAATGCTTGGAGGAGTTGTCAGCCCCGGTATTTTTACAATCAGTGGAGGCTCAAGCATTTTAAGCGCTTTAAATGTTGCCGGAGGTATTTCAAAGAATGGATCATTTAGAAAAATTGATTTAAAAAGAAATGGGGAAACAATTCAAACAATTGATTTATACGATATTTTTGTTTTTGGTAATTTTAATCCTATCAATTCTCTTAGATCAGGAGACACAATTTTCGTTCATCCTGCCTCTTTTACTGTGCCAGTTAGTGGTGGGGTTAATAATTCAGCACTCTTTGAGATACTTTTAGATGAAACCGCCAAAGATGCAATTAAATATGCTGGAGGGTTTTCTCCAAGTTTTGCTGGTTTTGATACCATTACATTAAAAAGTATTGATTTAGACGGTATTCAAAACACCTCTTTATCAATTAATCAACTTGAAGACTTAAAACTAAAACCAAGAGACTCAATTCAAGTTCCTGCTTACCTTAATTCAATGATCCCCTCATACGAAGTTGTGATTGAGGGAATGGTTGAGAGGCCTGGAACCTACTACTTTAATGAAGGAGAGACATTATCTGATGTTGTTAAGAGGGCAGGTGGTTATAAAAGCAATGCCTATGTCTTCGGTGGAGCCCTTTTCCGAGAAAGTGCAATTGAAAAGGAGCAAATTTTTGCCCAACTAAATTATTCTGATACTGTTAACTATATTGTTTCAAACATTGGCAAGCCAAATACCAGTATTGACTCATCTGCTCTTGACTTACTTTCGGAAGAATTAAGATCGCAAAGCTATACTGGAAGAGTTATAACAACATTTAATCTATCAGAGATGGATGCTAATCCCTCAAAAAACCTTAAACTTGAACATAAAGATTACATAGTAATACCGCCGTTACAAAAAATAGTCTACCTATTTGGTGATTTTAAAAATCCCTCCAATATCAGTTATCAATCTAGCTTTTCGTTAAAAGATTATATTGAGTCAGTGGGTGGACTTAGAGACTCAGCTTTCAAAGAGATACTAGTTATAGATCCTGATGGAACGACACATCTATTCAATTCAAAAGCTATGCTATTTTCACAGGAATCACAAATATTTCCTGGAACTATAATATATGCTCCAAGAGATATTGGTAAATTAACAGGTGTAATGTACGCGTCTACTGTTTCTCCAATTTTAAGCAATCTTGCGTTATCTCTTGCATCACTAAATAGCATATCAGACTAGAGGATAGCTAGATGCGAATTCTGCAAAAGCTGCATAGGTTTCAGTTAGCACTATTATTATTTTTTTCCATGTCTGCTTGGGCTGATATTGATAGCTACATCTATCCAAAAAGTAACTATCCTTCATTTAGTAATAGCGGAACGATAGGCT
>MDTB01120763.1_pt1 | contig 38764 bp, 38 predicted proteins | sample 811161 | NCBI WGS metagenome assembly MDTB01 (sample SAMN05326650, study PRJNA326480) | marine metagenome | isolation source: seawater | place: Mediterranean Sea | collected 2009 | reverse complement strand
TCTTTATATAGAAACTTTCACTAAAATAGTCTAAAAATATTAAATGTCTTTTAATTGTAGGTTTGCTCCATCCCCTACTGGCCCACTTCATATTGGAGGGATAAGAACAGCTTTATTTAATTGGTTGTTGGCTAGAAAAAACAAAGGAAAATTCTTTCTAAGAATAGAAGATACAGATAAAGAAAGATCAAAGGATGAGTTTAAGCTTCAAATAATAAATTCTTTGAAATGGTTAAACATCGATTATGATGGAAAAGAATATATACAATCAAAAAATATATCTAAACATGTTGCTGTAGCAGAAGAACTTATAAAAAAGGGTTTTGCGTATGAATGTTATTGTACAGAAGATGAAATTACTGAACAAAAAGAAAAATGTAAGAAACAAGGTATCCCTTATGTTTACAATAGAAAATGGAGAGACTCTAAAAATTTGAAAGTACCAAAAGATGTGAAACCAGTAATAAGATTTAAAAGTAAAATTTCCGGTAACTCAATTATAAAGGATCTGGTTCAAGGGGAAAGAAATATATCAAATGTTACAATAGAAGATTTTGTAATATTGAGACAAGATAAATCTCCTACGTATCAACTATCAGCTACTGTAGATGATCATGAGATGAAAATTACACATGTAATAAGAGGAGACGATCACATGATAAATTCTTTTAAGCAAAAACAAATTTATGACGCAATGAAATGGGCAGTTCCAAGCTTTGCTCATATACCTTTAATTCACAGTGAAAAAGGTAAAAAACTCTCCAAGAGAGATAATGCTTCAACAATAAATGATTATATAAAAATTGGAATTATTCCTGAAGCTTTACGAAATTATTTATTAAGATTAGGTTGGTCTTATAAAGATAAAGAAATTTTTTCACTTAAAGAAAGTATAGAGCTATTTAATTTTGAAGGAATTGGTAAATCACCATCTAAATTAGATATGTCTAGAATTTTATCAATGAATGAAACTTATATAAAATCTATGAATGAAGAAGACCTATTTAAGAAATTAATAGAGTTTTCTCAAAAATTCAAAACTAAAATTGATAAATCTAAAGAAAATGTAGTTTTAGAAGCTTTAAGTTTTTTAAAGAATAAAAGTAAAACACTCGAGGATATTTACAACAATTCCAGCTATATACTTACTGATAATGTAAATATATCAAAAGACGACAAATCTTTGATTGATAAAAAGTCTCAAGATATTATTAACAATTTTATTGAAGATTATAACAAATTATCAAGTCTTAACAAAGAAAGCTTAGAGTCAATAATTAAAAATCTAATTGATAAACACAAGACTAACTTCAAAGGTGTTGGGCAGCCATTGAGAATTGGATTAATCGGTACAAAATTCGGACCAGGTATTTACGACATAATTTTATCTTTAGATAAAGCTACGGTAATAAACAGATTAAAAAAATTAGTCTAATGTCGAAACCATATTTATTTAGTCCAAGCGAGTTTGCGTTTGGATATTCAGGATGTAAAAGGTGTTACTACGATCTGAAAGTAAATCATATAAGAGTAAATTTTGGTTTCCCAACAATATTTTCAAAAATTGACTCAATTCAAAAACAATTTTATCATAATAAATCTTCTAAATTTTTAAATTCAAATAAAATTCCTGAAGGAATTATTAAAACAGATTATGCTAAATTACATAAATCTGAAATTCTTTTTGATAATAAAGATAGAGCATTTCAATTAAGAGGTAAAATTGATGCTTATATTGATCATAGAGATTTTTTTTCTATAATTGATTTTAAAGTAACTACTATAAATGAAAAAAAATCATTAAGATATATGACGCAATTAAATAGTTATGCGATTATGTTTGAAAAGCCAGATAAAAATTATTTAAAATTAAATCCAGTAAAGAACCTTGGAATTTTTTGTTTTGAACCGGATAACTTAAAAATTGAAAAAACACCAAAGCTTGAGATGTATACAAAATATTTTGAAATTAAAAGAAATGACAATTTATATTTTAAATTTATTACAGACGTAATAGATCTTTTGGAAAGTGATATCCCAAGCTTTAATGATGATTGTAGTATTTGTTGTTTAAAATCACAAACTTTTCCTAAGTAAGTCTGCAGCCAAGTCTGTTGGTAAATTTTTAGTTCTAAAACTATCTAAAACTTTTTCAGTATTAGATATTTGATTTTTAATTTTATTTTGATCCTCAAGAAAACTGGAAACTAATTTAAATATTTCCTTAGGATTGCACTTTGATTGTAATAATTCAGGAATGATCATCTCTCCAGCGGCTATATTTAAGATATTAGCATATTTTATTTTTACTAACATTTTAACTATGAAAAAATTCAAAAAATTCATCTTGTAGATAATTATAGAAGGTATTTTTCTTTTGCATATTTCAAGGGAAATTGTTCCAGATTTCGAAACAGCAAAAATTGATTTTTTTAATATATGATCTTTAATTTTATCATCTGAAATAATTTCCGTATTATTAATTTGAGATTTACTTATTGCATTTTCTAAATTGGATCTTTGAGATTTTGTAGAATGAAAAACGTATAAAAAATCTTTATATTTAGAATTCATTAATTTAATAAATTCTAATAAAATTGGCATAAGTGTGTTTACTTCACTTTCCCGACTCCCTGGAAAAACCGAAATTATTGCAGTATTTTTTTTTAAAACTTGGTTTATTTCAATTTTAGCCTCCTTATCTTTTTCTAAAAGTGGATGTCCAACAAACTCGCAACTAACATTTTCTCTTTCCCAATATTTTTTTTCAAATTTAAATAAAAGTAACATGTGATCGATAAATTTTTTTATTTTTTTTACTCTTCCCTCTCTCCATACCCAAACTTGAGGAGCTACAAAATGGATTGTTTTCGTCTTTGGTGAACTTTTTTTTACTATTTCAGCAACTCTCAATGTGAAATCTGGACTATCTACTGAAAACAAGATATCAGGGTTGAATTCCAATATTTTTTTTGCAGTTTCATTAATTTTTCTCTTAATTTTAAATATATTAAGTAATACTTGAGTAAAACCAAGATATGTTACTTGGCTTAGATCTGAGATTGAGCTTATTCCTAAAGACTTAAGTTCCTCTCCACCTAAACAAAGATATGAAATATTGGGATGTTTGGTTTTTAATTTTGAAATAATCTTAGCTGCTAATTTATCTCCTGAAGGTTCTCCAGTTAAAATAAAAATCTTTTTCATTTAAACATTCTCCAGATGCCACCATTATCAGAAATTAAAAAAATTTCTCCTGTTTTTTTGTGTATTTTGATGTCACGTATTCTTCCAATATTTTCTTTGAATATTATTTCTTCAACAACTAATGAATTTTTAAATCTTATTTTTCTAAGTGACTGATCTTTTAATGCAGTAATAAGCGCTTCTCCATTCCATTCCTTAAATTCTTCACCTTTGTAAATTGTGATTGCACTAGCCGCTATGGATGGTACCCAGTATTTTATGGCTTTAGTATATCCTGGCTTCCACTTTGGACCAATTTTTGTTCCACTATAATTTGTTCCACCCCATCCTAATATCTTCCATCCATAATTTTCACCAAAATTTGCTGTACCAAACCAATCACCTCCTTTTGCACCATGATTGCTTAAATAAATTTTTTCATCAAATGGGGATAAAGCCATACCTTGTGGATTTCTCACACCTATCTGATAAATTTCAGGTAACCAATCTTTTTTATCTTTAAACTTAGGATTATCTTTTGGAATAGAACCATCTATGTTTATTCTAATGATGCTACCTGGATGTTTTTTTGGATCCTGCGCGATCATACCTTTACCTCTTTCACCCGCTGTTATATAAAGTTTATCTTTTTTGATAACTAACCTTGATCCAAAATGATATCCAGAATTTATGGGAGGTTCAGCTCTAAAAATATTTTTAAAAACTATGTTTTTTTTATTAAAAACACCTCTTGCAACTGATGTACTTGAATACCGGTTACCTCTATTTTCAGAATAAGAAACATAAACATATTCTTTATGAAATAAAACATCTAAAAGACCGCCTTGACCATCTTCTAATACATTCAAATTATGTTTTATCACTGATTTTGTTTTGTCTTTTAAATTAATAATTAAAAGATTTCCAGGTTTTTCTGTAACTAGAATATTGTTTTCATCAACAAAAGATAAACTCCATGGTTTGTTTAAACCATCAAATATTTTTATAAGTTTTATTTCAGATGAAGTTAAGTGAAAAAAATTAAAAAAAAATAATAATATTAAGAATACTTTTTTCATTTTGATAAAATAAACATTTTATTTTTATTTGCAAAATTAAAACATTTTTTTTTCTCAAGAAAAATATTTTGCTTATTTTTTACAACTATACCTTTAAGGCCTGCTAATTTACACTGTTTTAAAGTTTTTAATCCAACAGTTGGCAAATCAATTCTCAAATCTTGTTTTTTTTTAGGATATTTAAGTAAAATACCACTATTTTTATATTTTTTATTTTTTTGATCTCTTTAATAGTTTTTGAGTTCCCCCGCTTCCTTCAATGGCTATTAATTTGTTATTTCTAACAACTGCGCCTTGACTATAATTATATTCATTGGAATTCTTAAGTATTAATATTGCTTTGTCTATATCAACTTTATCAAATATATTTGGCTTAATTTTTGTATATATACCTTTTTTTAAAGTTAATTCTGGATTAAAAAATAATGAATTAATAGTTTTAATTTTTTCTTTTTTAAAAATATCAATTATTTCTTTCAAAATGGCAGCATCACCAAGTTTTGAACTTTTAATAATTCTTGGCATATAATAAATACCTTTAAAGTCTAATCTTAATTTGGAAAATTTAGGCTTTCTAACTTTACCTGCAAAAAGAACTTTTTTACATTTGTTTTCTTTTAATAAATTTATAATCTTTCCGAATTGTCCTATTGATACTCTTTTAGAATTTTTATCTTTTCTGAAAGATCTATTTTTGCTTAAATCTATAATGAAATATCTTAATTTTTTTCGTTTAATTTTTTTTAAAATTTCATTTGGAAAGTCAGTATCTCCGAATATTAATCCAATCATTACTTAGCTAATGGTGTGCAAATTGGTCTTTTTTTATCTTTTTCTATAAAATTTATAACCTCTTTAACTAAATCATTTTCCTTAAATTCACCATTAATTTTTGACAAATTTTCATGGAGTTTATCAGATGAGAAGATTTTTTTATAAGCAGTATCTAATTCTAAAATTTTTTTGTTTTCATACTTTTTTCTTCTTAATCCAATTAAATTGATACCTTGCAAATAGTTTCTATTTCCAAATGATAAACCAAAGGGTATTACATCTTTTAAAACACCTGTCATTCCTCCGATCATCGCTAGTCTCCCAATTCTTGTAAATTGTTGCACAGCCGAATTTCCTCCTATTACAACTGAGTCCTCAACTGTCACATGTCCACCTAGCGGAACATTATTTGCTATAACAACGTTATTACCTATTTGACAATCATGAGCAATATGAGAAGAAATCATAAATAAACAATTGTTTCCAACGATCGTTTTGCTACCTCCACCAGCTGTACCTGGATTAATAGTAACATATTCTCTTATAATATTATTTTCACCAATTTCCAAACTGTTCGCTTCGCCTTTATATTTTAAATCCTGAGGTGATGTTCCTATGCTTGCAAAAGGATAGATTTTTGTACCTCCAGAAATTTTAGTGTTTCCTTCTATATGTACATTTGAAATTAATTCTACGTTATCTCCTATGAGTACATTTGGTCCAACATAACAAAAAGGACCTATTTTTACATTTTTTCCTATTTTAGCTTTTGGATCGATAACATTTAGTTTGCTCATTTTATTTGTTCCTATCAACTATTGTAGCAGACCATTCTGCGTCAGCCATTTTTTTTCCATTAACTTTTGCGACTCCCTTATACTTCCAAACTCTTCCATGCGATCTAACTGCTTCTATATCTAAATGCAGCTCACAGTCAGGTAGAACAGGACTTCTAAATCGAGCTTTATCTACGCTCATTAAATAAACAAGTTTATTCTCGTACTCTTTAGGGTCGATACCGTAAGCAGTTAATGCGGCTGCAGCTTGCCCAAAGGCTTCAACTATAAGAACACCTGGCATCACTGGTTGACCTGGAAAGTGGCCTTGTACAAAAAAACTATCTTTTTTTACTTTAACTATTGCAGTTGCAGATTTTAAATGAACTATGTTTATTAATTTATCAATCAACAACATCGGTTCCCGATGAGGAAGTAAATTTTCTATTTTTTGTCTATCAATAATATTTTCTTTCATTTTTTCCAATTCTTTATAAAGTCTTTAAAAGAAATAGCTGGATAACCCATGACAATTTGATTATCTGAAATATCTTTAATCACTCCACTGCCTCCACCTATCTTCACATTATTTCCAATTCTAAGATGACCGGAAATGCCTGCCTGACCTCCAATTGAAACATTATCACCTATAGTTGTGCTCCCAGCAAACCCGACCTGGCCAGCAATCATGCAATTTTTTCCTATTTTAACATTATGAGCAACATGGACTTGATTATCTAGATAACTATTTGAACCAATTATTGTATCTTCAACTGAACCTCTGTCTATTGTACAATTGGAAGCTATTTCAACGTCATCCTCAATAATAACTTTTCCAACATGTGGGATTTTGAAATTTTTATTTTTAAGTGGTATAAATCCAAATCCTTTCATTCCAATTTTACATCCTTCCTGAATTATTACATTATTCCTTAACAATGCATTCTTGATGACGGTGTTTGACGATATCACACAATTATTTCCTACTTCAACATTATGCTCTATAATTACGTTGTTTCCAATAAAAGTGTTTTTACCTAATTTAACATTTTTTCCAATTAAAACATTATTTCCAATTTTAACATTGTTTTTTTTGTAATTTCTAACCAATTTAAGAGTTCTATCGGGGTAATCTACATCTGCATCAGGGTAAAATTTTTTTAGAACTTCTGCTAATTTAAAAAGAACGTTATCAACAATTATTAACTCACATTTAGAAGGTAAATACTGTTTTAAATTGTCTGTTGTGATACAGGCTGCTGCTTTTGTAAAGTTAGCTATTTCTTTATATTTTGAAGATTGTAAAAAAGTTATATCTTTTGATCCTGCTTTATCTAAAGACTTAATATCAAAGATTTTTATTTTTTTAGATGAATTTTTTTTATTGAGAATTTGACTTAAAAATATTGGGCCTCTTCTTTTGAAAAATAATTTTTCAGCCATATTTTTATTTTAAATTTAATTCCTTGACTTCCTTATTAAGAAGGTCAATTATATCTTTAGTAATCTCAAGGTTTTGATCACCATATAAAACCTCTTTTTTGTCAATGACCAGTCTAATATTTCTACCTTCCATGTAAGTCCTTAATATAGGTTTAAGTTTTTCTAATAATTGATTCTTTGCGCTAGCACGTAATTTTGCAATGTTTGAAAGTGAATTTTGTTTATCTTTCTGTAACTTAGCAACTTTTTTTCTTAATTCACCAACTTTGGTTTGATATTCATCTTTATTCAGTACTTTTTTTTTAGCAATTATTTCTCTCTCCTCCTCTAAAAGCTTTTTTTCTAAATTTCTAAACTTTTTGCTATCAGAAACAAACTTATCTTTTAGAAACTTTTGTGCTTTTGCTCCTGCTGTACTTTGATTAAGCACTTTTGCGAAATCGATAAAGTGGGGGCTATCTGACACTAAATTAGAGAAAGGGAAACATGTTAAAAAAATTATAATAGTAAATTTAAAAAAATTTTTCATTTTAAAAAGTTGTCCCTAAAGAGAAGTTGAATGACTCAGTTTTATCAGTAGTCTCTTTAGAAATGTTAGTTGAAAAAGTAAAATTCATTGGTCCAAGTGGAGAAAGCCAATTTACTATTGCTCCTGCTGAGGATCTAATTTTATTTGAACCACTTATTGAGCTATCATAATCAACTCCCCACAAATTTCCAAAGTCCATAAACAAACCTACGTTTGTGTTTGTGGATTCCGGTAAAAAGTTAGGTAATCTAGCTTCAAGATTCATTGTTGCTGCATAATTCCCTCCTATGAAATCATTACCATCTTTTGGACCTATCTTACCTCTTTGAAAACCTCTCAATCTATCTCTTGGTAAACTTAATCTTTTGCTAAGTCTTACATCTTCTTCTGCGATTGGGTTGATCGCAGAAAAAAATAATTTAACAGATCCTATAAAATCTTCTGTTAATGTTTCATATTTTGTAAATTTCAGCGTATTTTTTAAAAATGGTGCCTCAGCATACATTGGTAATACTTGTGAAAAAGATGTTATAAAACCGTCAGTGGGCAGATAGGGTTTATCTCTTTCGTCGTATATATACCCATAACCAAACAACAATTCATTAAACGTGCCTGCCTGTTTCTTTAGTTTTTCTGAGGCTGTGCTTTGAACATCTAGTTTATCGCTAGTTATTGATAAAGATGGTGTAAAGAAAATTCTTTCAAATTGTTCCACTTTTAAACCTACCGACGAGCTTAAAATACTATTTTCATATCCAGAGTCTGGTTCATCATTGGTGATGCTTGCTATAGAGTATCTTAACCCATTGCCAGTATCATTATAATTGGGGTTGTTAATAGAAAGCTCTCCCTTGAATGAATGTTCGTTTACTTCAGTAAATCCTGCTACTGAAACACCGGAACCCAAATAGTTATTTTCCTTTACACTTAAACTAAATGTTCCTCCGTCTGTTCCAACACCAGCACCTGCTGCTATCTCCCCTGTTGGTTTTTCTTCTACCAATATGTCAATGATTTTTTCATCTATTGATGACCCGTCTTTAACTTCTTTTTCTACCTTTCCAAATAGATTTCTTGACTTTATTCTAGAAACAGATTTTTCTAATTTTAAAAAGTTAAAGGGATCACCTTCATCTAAAAGTAACTCACCCCTTATAACGGACTCATCTGTTATAGTATTACCTGAAATATTTACTCTCTCAACTAAGATTTTTTTACCCTCAGAAATATTAATTACAACTTCAATTTTACCATCATCAACTAATTCGTTAACTGAATGTTCAATAAATTGTAAGTCATTTTTTACTATTAATATATCCAATTGATCTAAAACTTTTTTAATTTTAAAGGGAGAGTAGTAGTCTCCAATTAAATCTGAATAATATTTTTGAAGATCAAAAAAGAATTTTTTTTCTATTTGTTCAGCAACATTTGTTGAAATTTTTGTAATCACATGTCGTTCTCCTGCATCAATATTATAAGTAATCTCAGCACTTTCAGAGCTAATAATAGCTGAAGAGGACAAAATTTTTATATTATAAAATCCAAGAGATTTATAAAAATTTACAAGTAATCTTTTGTCTAAATCAATATTGCTTTCATTAAAATTTGTATTTTGAGATAAAACTTTATAAAATTTATTTTCTTCAGAAACTATTATATCCCTTAATCTTCTCTCTTTTATTTTTTTATCACCAATAAAGTTAATTTTACTAATTTTTAATTTTTCACCTCGATCTATAACGAAAAGTAAGTTAATTTTATTGTCTTCTAAATTTTCAATTTTAGGTTCAACTTTTGCATTATGATAACCTAAATATTTATATCCATTTTGAATTGCATTTAGATCATCTGAAATTCTGTTTTTAATAAAAGGTCCATTTACACTAGAGAAAATTCTTTCTTTAATATTTTTAACAATTTTTTTTGCTGGTTCTCCCTCAAACTTCAATTTTCCGATTATCGGGTACTCTTTTACGTTTATTCTTAAAATTTTATTTTCAAAACTAATATTTATGTCTTCAAAAAAATCAGTGCTGTATAAATTTTTTAATATATTATTAATATCTTGGTCTGTGTAATTTTCCTTATCCGAAATTTCTCCATATATTTTTATCGTTTCAGGATCGATTCTTTTATTGCCTTCGATTAATATTTTTACGGAGTTCGATAGCAAGTTTGTGCTAATTAAAAGTAAAATAAATACACTTGTTAATATATTTTTAATCATCGTATCCCATATTTTCTCTTCACAAATTCTCTACTCCATTTATCGATTTTTATTATATCATTAAGATTTTTGGGCCTTTGTATAGCATATTTTTTATATTTTTTATCTTTTAAAAGTGTAAATAAACACTGAATTATTTGATTATATTTAATTCTTTTTTGTAAAAATAATTCAACTAGTATTTCATTTGCCCCATTGATGATTATTGGAGTTGAATTTAAGTTTTTCTTTAAATGTTTGAGAATACCTATAGATGGAAATTGATTATATTTAGGTTTTAAAAATTCTAAGTTTTTTAATTCAGAAAGATTGTCATTGATATTTAAATCTGAAATCAAAAACTTATTATTGAATATTGCATTAGATATAGGTATGGCCATGTTTGGTTTGTGATAAAGTAATTTTGTTAACCCATTTTTATATTTTACTATTCCATGGATTAAAGATTGAGGGTGTATAATAATACCGAACATAGAATAAGGTAAATCAAAAATCTTTTTTGCTTCGATGATTTCAAATATTTTATTCATAAGATTTGATGAATTAATTGAAATATTTTTACCCATTTTCCAATTTGGGTGTTTAATTGCATCCTTTGGTTTTATATCTGATAATTTTTTTTTAACTTTAACAAAAGGTCCTCCAGATGCGGTTAAATAAATCATATCTATATTATCTCTACTCTCATTTTTTATGAGTTCAAAAATTGAAAAATGTTCCGAGTCAACTGGTATCACTTCTGTTTTATGTTTCTTCGCACCTGCAGTTATTAATGGCCATCCACAAATAATTGCTTCTTTGTTTGCTAATAATATTTTTTTACTAGTTTTTATAAATTTTAATGTTGGAGATAATCCAGCGATACCTGAGATTGAAGAAATAGTAATATCGTTTATTTTTTTATTTAAATTGATAGAGTTAAAATTGTTATAAATTTTTAATTTTTTATTTTTTTTGAAGTTTTTTTTTATTTTTTTATATATCTTATTATTATTAATAATAAATATTTTTGGTCCAAATATTTTAATAATTTTCACAATTTTAGAATAATTTTTATTTGCCGACAAGATATTGATTTCAAAAGATTTAATTTTTCTTTTAATTATATTTAATGAAGTTGTTCCAATAGAACCTGTCGCGCCCAAAATTGATATTTTTATTTTTTTCATTTTATAAAATAAAATTAATTAGAATGAAACCCGAAGGTAGACCCAATAATATCCCATCAATTCTATCTAGGACTCCTCCATGGCCTGGTAAAATATTTCCAGTGTCTTTCATTTTAGATTTTCTTTTTAGATAAGAAAAAAATATATCTCCTAATTGACAGCTTACTGAAACAATTAAAGAGAAAATAAATAATTTGTATATGGGTATAAAATCAATATTAAAAATAAAAACATTTAATGATATTAAAAATGAAAATAAAACTGAACCAATGCTACCGCTAATAGTTTTATTAGGGCTAATTTTTGTTAATTTTTTACCTTTAAAAAATTTACCTATAATAATACCACCTATATCTGAAAAGATACAAATTAAAATTATGTAAAATAAAATAATTTTTAATTTCAGTGAAAAAGAAAGTATTAAGAAGATTGAGGAAAAGTTAAAAATAAAGAAAATGAAAATTAAATTTGAAAAAAAAATTTTGTAATTATTATTTTTGTATATAATCTTGATCATTCTATTAAACTCAATTATTGCCAAAACTGACGATATAATTAATATGAAACCTAAAAAATAAAGATTAATAAACATCGCATAAAGAATACATAATAAAATAAATGAAGTGTATATTCTTTGTAGCATTTGCTTATTCATAATTAAATTCCACCAAAATTTCTTTTTATTTTTTTATAGTCTTTTAATATATTCTTTAGATCATTTTTATTAAAGTCTGGCCACAACTTCTTAACAAAATATAATTCACTATATGCTAGTTGCCAAAGCATAAAATTACTTAATCTTTTTTTTCCGCCTGTTCTTATCAAGATTTCAGGGTCCGGAATATTTTTTGTGTAAAGATTATTTGATATATCATTTTGATTAATTTTTTTTTTACCTTCTATCTTTTTAAAAGATCTTAAAATTTCATCTTTTGATCCGTAATTAAGTGCTAGATTTACCAAAATCGCTTTATTATTTTTTGTTTTTGACTCAGCAATATTTAATACTTTAATAAGTTTTTTTGGCATGGATTTTCTTTCTCCAACTATTTTTATTTTAATCTTATTTTTTATAACGTTATTAATTTCTTTTTTGAAAAACGTCTCAATTAAATTAAATAAATATTTTATTTCTCTTTGAGGTCTTTTCCAATTTTCAGTCGAAAAAACGTAAAATGTGACAATGGGTATTCTAAATTTTATGGATGCATCAACTATCTTTTTAACAGTGTTAACTCCAGCTAAATGACCAAGATTTCTGCTTTTCCTTTTTTTTTTACCCCACCTGCCATTGCCGTCCATTATAAAGGCAACGTGGTTAAGTTTGTTCATATTTGTAAAATTTCTTTCTCTTTTTCTGATAAAATACTCTCAATTTTTTTTATAAAGTCATCTGTTAGTTTTTGTATGTTTTTTTCAAAAGCAGAGCATTGATCTTCACTAATTTTTTTTTCTTTAAGTAATTTTTTTAACTCCTCATTTGCATCTCTTCTAATATTTCTTATTGAAACTTTTGACTTTTCTGTCATATTTTTTAAAGATTTGATTATTTCTTTTCTTCTTTCCTCAGTTAAATCTGGAATTCTTATTCTTATTATCTGACCATCAACTTGCGGGTTAATACCTAAATTTGATTTTTGAATAGCGGAGTCAATTAATATAACATTTGTTTTATCCCAAACTTGTAAAGATATCATTCTCGCCTCTGGCACATTAATAGTTGCTAACTGATTAATCGGCATCAATTGTCCGTAAACATCGACTTTAATAGTATCAAGCATAGAAGCATTGGCTCTTCCAGTTCTCAATGTTGAAATATCTTTTTTATAAGACTCAATAGATTTATTCATTTTTTCAGAATAATTACTTTCATCAAACCCTAGGCTCATTTAAATCCCTTCACCAACTTTGAATCTTATAAAGTCAATTACCTTAAGATCATCTTTTATTTTTTTTTCATTTAAAATATCTTGGACTTTTTTTTTGGGGTCCATTATCCAGACCTGACTCAATAATGAATTATCGGAAATAAATTTATCCAATTTACCTTTAGAAATTTTATCAATTATATTTTTATCCTTCCCTGAATTAAGTAATTCTGCCTTTATAATTTCTAATTCTTTATCTATTATTTTTTTGTCAATTCCATCTTTATCAATAGACAAAGGATTTGACGCTGCAATATGCATGGCAAGTTTATTTCCTATATCTAAATTTTTATCTTTATTTATTCCTGTAAGTTTTACAACTGATATAATTTTTCCAATATCCTTTTCTAAAGCCGAGTGAACATATGCAAAATTCTGTCCATTATTTTGATCAAAATATTTTGTTCTTCTTAAGGTAATTTTTTCTCCAATCTTAGAGATTAAATTTACAATATTTTCTTCAACTGAAATTCCATTTTTCATTTTTTCTTTATTTAATTTATCTAGATCTCCTTTTAATTTTAAGTTTAAACTTGAGAGTTCTTTACAAAAATTAATAAACTCATTATTCTTAGCGACAAAATCTGTTTCACTGTTTACTTCTATTATGGATATTTCTGTATCATTTTTTGAAAGGAGTACTAAACCATCGGCTGCTGTCCTTCCCATCTTTTTAGAAGCTTTAGCTATACCCTTTTTTCTCAAATATTCGATAGATTTTTCGATGTCGCCATTATTCTCGTCAATAGCTATTTTGCAGTCTTTGAAACCTACACCCGTCAACTCTCTTAGTTTTTTTATGTTATCTAATGAACTGTTAGACATTAATTATTAAAAGTTACTTATTATTTTTTTTTTTTTTGAATTTTTATTCTTAATTGTTAGATCTTTTTTATTGTCGCTTGCTTGATGATTATCCTCTTTTTTTTCAATAAATTTCTCTGCGTCTTTGATTGTATTTTTAATGAGATCACAATAAAGATTTATTGATCTTCTGGCATCATCATTACCCGGAATTGGATAATTAATGCCAGTTGGATCTGAATTTGAGTCTAGAATTGCTACTATTGGAATGTTTAATATTTTGGCTTCATTGACTGCTAAAGACTCGATATTTGTATCTATAATAAAAATCATCTCTGGAACTTTCTTCATTTCTGCTATTCCGCCTAATGATCTTTGCAATTTATCTCTCTCTTTTCCAAATTTAAGAATTTCTTTTTTTGTAAAACCAGTATCTTCTTTCACAAGTTGATCATTAAGTAATTTAAGCCTTTTAATAGAATTTTGAATTGTATTCCAATTTGTAAGCATTCCTCCTAACCATCGGTAATTAACAAAATATTGATTGGTTTCTTTGGCTAAATCACTTATTTGTTCTGATGCTTGTTTTTTTGTAGACACAAGAAGAATTTTTCCTCCAGACGAAATACATTTATGGATTTGAACGAGTGCATTCTTTAAAAAACTTACCGTTTGAGTTAAGTCAATAATATGAATAGAATTTTTTTCACCAAAAATATATTGCTTCATTTTTGGGTTCCATCTCAATGTTTTATGACCAAGATGCACGCCAGCCTCTAAAAGTTGTTTTATGTTTACTTCAGGTACATTCATAGTTTTTCCGGTTAATCCACCACAATCATTCCATTTAAGGACCGGGAGGCTTATGCCTTGAGATTGTGTGCGTAATTGGTAATTAGATATATATAATTTTTAGTAAAATCAAGCTTCTAAAAAGTAATTTTTTTAATATATTCTATGTTTTTTATATTATTAAATACGCTTAAATCAAATTTTCTCATTTTTTCTAGAGAATATACTAGTTTTTTATCTTTCTTAGGAACTATTAGTTTAATTTTTGTGTTTCCCCCTACTTTGAGATACTTTTCAATGTTTTTAAGGTCATAGTTTTCACTCAATTCTATTGAAACATTCTCATAATTTTTATTAACCATATCATCAAGTTTTAAAATTTTTTTAACATTCACTCTTATTTGATGAGAGTTTACAGTCCTATCTTTTTGTAAAGTCATAACGAAAGACTCTGACTCTTTCAGCTTATCTCTATTATTTACAAGATTTTCTGAAAATAGAAACAACTCATACTCTCCAAATTTGTCACTAAATTTTACAATAGCAAATGGAGTGCCTTTGATGCTTTTTTTTTCCTGAATTGACATAATGGTTCCAGCAACTAAAGACTCAGTTTTTGAGCTTTCTATAAACTCTTTATAGGATGAGATATTTAAATTTGCAAATATATTTGTATATGCGTTAAGTGGATGATCTGAAATATAAAAACCAAGAGATTTAAATTCCTCAAATAAAAGTTCCTTCCTTTCCCAATTTTCAGATGAAACATATTGAAAATTGTCTTCTTTAATATTTTCTAAACCTCCAAATAAATTTGTTTGATTGTTATTTTTTTCTTCATAACGAATTTTAATTGTTTGAATAAGTTTAGGAATAGAATCATAAATTTTTTTTCTATTTTTTTCTAACTCATCAAATACACCAGATTTTACCATACCTTCAAGCTGGAGTTTGTTTATATCTTTGGGGTTTATTCTATTAATAAAATCATCAATAGATTTAAACTTTCCATTTTTTTCTCTCTCTAAAACTACATTCGAAATAGCCTCTAAACCAACATTTTTAATAGCACCCAAACCATAAAATATTTTATTTTTTTCTGCTCTGAAATCTGCGAAACAATTATTAATTGAAGGCCTTATTACTTTCACATTTAGTTTTTTTAATTCCTCTACAAACTCTCTTAATTTTCCTGTGTTAGTAAGTTCAGTAGACATGGTCGCAGCAATAAAATCTTCCTTATGGTAAGTTTTTAGATATCCGGTTTGGAAAGATATCAAGGCATACGCAGCTGCGTGACTTTTGTTAAAACCATACTCTGCGAAAGGTTCAATTTTTGTAAATATATAATTTGCTAAATCCTTTTTAATTCCATTTTTTGTTGCTCCAGAAACAAACCTTTCCTTTTGTTTCTCTAGTTCTGCTCTTTTTTTTTTTCCCATTGCTCTTCTTAAAATGTCAGCCTCACCAGCAGAAAAACCTGCCAAAGTCTGAGCGATTTGCATCACTTGCTCTTGGTAGATAATAATACCGTATGTAGGTTTTAAGATTGTTTCTAGACTTGGATGAATATAATCGGGTGTTTTTTTACCATTTTTACAATCATTATATATTTGAATATTGCTCATTGGACCAGGTCTATAAAGGGCTACTAGCGCAATTATATCGTCAAATTTATTTGGTCTCATTTGCTTTATTGCTTCTCTCATACCGGTGCTTTCAAGTTGAAATAGGCCAGTTGTTTCCCCAGTGGACAATAAATCAAATACTTTTTGATCATTTAAATTTATTTTTGAAATATCCAACGAGATTTTTTTTTGTTTTAACATTTTAATAGTTCTATCGATGACAGTTAAAGTTTTTAGACCTAATAAATCAAATTTAACCAATCCAGCATTTTCAGATGAATACATGTCAAATTGAGTAGATGGTAAAAATAAATCTGAGCTTTTATCTTTATATAAAGGAACCTTTTCAGATAATTCTTTGCCGGCTATCACCACACCCGCGGCATGTGTTGCCATATTACGATTTAGCCCCTCTATCTTCAAAGAGAGTTCAATTAATTTAGCTACTTTATTGTTATTTTCTATTTCAGTTTTAAACCTAGGCTCTCTATCAATAGACTCTTGCAAAGTTAATGGCCTGGATGGATCGAATGGTATCATTTTACAAATTCTGTCAACATGTCCATAGGATAAACCTAATACTCTTCCTACATCTCTAAGCGCCATTCTAGCTTTAAATTTTCCAAAAGTTATTATGTGTGCAACACCATCATTATATTTCGATTTTAAATATTCGAATACTTTGTCCCTTTTTTCTTCGCAAAAATCTATGTCAAAATCAGGCATAGAGATTCGATCAGGATTTAAAAATCGCTCAAAAATAAGATTGAATTCTATAGGATCTAGATCGGTAATATCTAAACAGTAAGCGACTAACGAACCAGCTCCTGAGCCTCTTCCAGGTCCAACAGGAATTGAATTTTTTTTTGCCCACTTAATATAATCAGAAACAATAAGGAAGTAGCTAGAGTAATTCATTGACTCAATTATTTTTATTTCATGATTAAGTCTGTCTACATAAATCTTTTCTATGTCTTCTTTATTTTTATCTTTATTTTTTAAATATATAAAGTTTTTCAATCTCTGTTTTAAACCCTTCTTAGCCTCTTGTGACAATTCAGATTGTGCAGAGAGTTTATTATCTTCTTTAATTTTTGGAAGATTGGGACTCGATTTTTTAGGTTTGAAGCTAAAACGTTTCGGGAAATTATAATTATTTTCTAATGCTTCAGGTATATCGCTAAATAAATCAATAAGATCTTGATTTTTTTTAAAATAATGTTCGTTGCTATATTTTTTCCTATTAACATCATCTATATAATTTTTTTCTCCAATGCAAATTAAAGCGTCATGGGCTTCGTGCATCTCTGATTTTAAGTAGTAAGTTTCTTGTGATGCTATTATTGGTAAATCATATTTATTTGAAATATTGATTAAAAATTCCTCATAATTTTTTTCAGATTCGTCATTGTGCCTTTGTAATTCAAGATAAAATCTATTTAAGAATTTTTTTTTGAATAAAGATATTAGTTCTTCGATCTTTTTAATCTTATTTTTTTTGAAAAGTTCTCCAAAAAGATCATCTACCCCTCCAGAAAGAACAATAAGATCTAAGTTATTATCAAATAGATTTTCTAACTTGCAATGAGGTGTTTCAATTTCGCTAATGCCTAAGTAACTTTGAGATGATAGTTTAATTAGATTTTTGTAACCATTTTCATTTTGAGCAAATATTGGTATTTTAGATATTGTATCTTCAAATGAAAAATTTATTTGTGATCCAATAATCGGTTGTGTGCCTACTTTACTAATTTTTTCTGCGAACTCTAAGGCGCCGCATAAATTGTAACTGTCACAAATGCCAATGGATTTTATCTTCTCAGACTTACAATGTTCAGCTAGCTCATCTATTTTGATTGCTCCTTCACAAATTGAATATTGAGTATGTATTTTAAAATTATTAAATTGATGATTTAATTTGGACATTAGTCCTTTTTTATATTACCTCTAATAATACTCAACTTGTAATCCGCCCTGTTAGCAAGTTCTCTATTGTGAGTTGCAAATATTACAGCCTTTTTCATTTTTTTTAATTTTTTAAAATAGGAGAAAATGTCCATTGAGGTCTTATAATCCAAATTACCGGTAGCTTCATCAGCAAGAATCAAATTTGTTTCTGATACAACTGCTCTAGCTATTGCAATTCTTTGTTGTTCTCCTCCTGATAGATCAGATGGGAAATAGTTTTGACGTTCTAGTAAATTAAATTCTTTTAAAATTTTTAAGGCTTTTTTTTTTGCATCTTCAAAATTAATATTTTTTATTATAAGGGGCATTAAAATATTTTCTATTGCTGTAAAATCAGATAATAAATTATTATTTTGAAATATAATTGAAATATCATTACTTCTAATTTTATTTTTTTCATTTTCATCAATTTTATTGATATCTTTCTTAAATAATAAAATTTTACCTGATGTTGGTTTTTCTAACATTGCTATCATATGCAAAAAGGAGGATTTACCTGATCCTGAAGGCCCTGTTAAAGCGACTAACTCTCCAGATTTTATAGATAAATTTATATTGTTAAATAAATTAACCGTTATGTTTTTACTTTTATAAATTTTTTTAAGTTGTTTTATTTCTAATATATTTTTACTCATATTTAAGAGCTTGTGAGGGTTCTAATTTTGATATTAATCTAGCTGGAAAATAAGAAGATATAGCCGTTATGCCCAATGAGAAAATTGATATTATAAATATTGACAAGATATTTATTTCACTTGGCATTTGATCTAAAAAATATACATCGGGAGGAAAAATATTTAAGTTAAACAAAGATGATAAAATTTGCCTAATATTCTCAATATAAATTGAAAAAATCGTTCCAATAATTACCCCCATAATTGTTGCGAATAAACCTATGGTAAAACCAGTTAAAAAAAAGGACTTCACAATAGATTTATTACTTAATCCAAGTGTCTTGATTATTGCAATTTCTTTTGTTTTATTTTTAATTAATATTGTTAATCCTGAAATAATATTAAACGCTGCAACAACAATTATTAAAGTCAATATTATAAACATTACATTTCGCTCAACTTTTAATGCACTAAAAAAGGACTTATTAACCTCATTCCAGGAATATACAAAATAATTTTTATTTATATCTTGAACTTCAATTTTTAATTTTTCTGCTTTAATAGGATCAGGCAAAAAGATTTCCAAATCAATATCGTTTATTGTTTTTTCAAATAATGAAATTGAGTCATCCAGTAAGATAAAAATTAAATTTTGATCAAATTCAAAAAAACCACTGTTAAAGATGCCTTTAATTATGAAACTTTCTTGTTTGGGCAAAGATCCAGCGGGAGTATTTACAAAGGCTGATGACATCACATTTATTTTATCATTCAATTTGAGATTTAAATTAAAAGCTAATTCTCCGCCTATTAAAACTGTTCCAGTTCCGAAATCTTTAACATTCCCTTTATTAAAATTTTTAATTTTAATATATTTTGACAAATCTTTTTTTTCTATACCTTTAATAATTATACCTTTTGCATTTTCATTATTAATAATAATTCCCTCGCCAGTTAATGATTTTGATATTTTAAAATTTTTATATTTTTTTTCTAAATTTAAAATAAAAAACTCATCAATTTTATATCCGTTACTTTGGATTGTTAAATGCGGGTTGAGACCTAAAATCTTATTAGTAAGATCAGCTCTGAATCCATTCATGACTGACATTACAATGATTAATATAGATACACCCAACATTATTCCTAAAAAAGAAAAAATAGAAATAATTTTTAAAAAACCTTCCTTTTTTTTTGGTTTTAAATTTCTAGATGAGATAAATTTTTCAGCTTTTGTAAACAATTTAATTTTTTATTTTTGATTTAATTTCGTCAATACTTAAAATTTCAGATTTTTTATCTATTTCTTTAAATTCAAAATTATTATTAGTTGATTTATTTCCAATTATAATTTGGTTTGGTATTCCAATTAAATCATGTTTTTTAAATTTATTTGACATATTTTCATCAACATCATCTAACAATACGTCAATATTTTGTTTTTTTAAGTCATTATAAACTTTTTCTGCTTTAATAACGTTTTCCTTATTATTTTTACTTATATGTGGGATGATAACTGCTTCGTAAGGAGAAATGGTTTTAGGCCATTTCATTATATCATTATTATATTTTGCCTCTATAACTGCACCTACCAATCTTGAAACTCCAATTCCATATGAACCCATTTTTACTGAATTTTTTTTTCCCTCTTTTGAGTCTATGTAGCAATTAAGTGGTTTTGAATATTTATCACCAAAATAAAAAATGTGTCCAACTTCTATTCCTTTAGTTATCACCTGGTCTTCTTTTTTTACTTTATCGTCAAATATTTTTTTATTAAATTTTTCGTCTGTAGCAGCATAATAATTTGAATAATTGTCTCTAAGTTTTTTTAGTGATGAGTAGTCAGATTTATATTTTTTTAGGTCAATTTCAAAAATATTTTTGTCTGCATAAATTTTACTTTCTCCGGTTTCAGCGATTATAATAAATTCGTGAGAAAGGTCACCTCCAATGGGGCCTGTATCTGCTGCCATTGGTATGGCTTTTAATCCAAGTCTATTAAAAGTTCTTATATAAGAATAAAACATTTTGTTGTAAGAGTTAATTGCTGATTTTTCATCAGTATCAAATGAGTATGCGTCTTTCATAAAAAACTCTCTACAGCGCATCACGCCAAATCTCGGTCTTATCTCATCTCTAAATTTCCATTGAATGTGATATAATATTTGTGGAAGTGATTTATAAGACTTAACGCTTGATCTAAAAATTTCAGTGATTAATTCCTCATTCGTTGGTCCATAAAGCATTTCTCTTCCTTGTCTATCTTTTATTCTAAGCATTTCTTCACCATAATCTTCGTACCTGCCACTCTCTTTCCAAATATCTGCCGATTGAATAGTTGGCATTAAAAGTTCCTGTGCTCCTATGTAATTCTGTTCTTCTCTTACAATTTTTTCAATCTTTTTCATTACTTTAAAACCTAACGGTAGCCAAGAATATATTCCTGCTGCAGATTGTTTTATCATTCCAGTTCTTAGCATTAGTTGATGGGATTTTATTTTTGCTTCTGAAGGCAAATTTTTAGTAATTGGAATAAATAATTTTGATAAATACATTAATTAAAAAACTCTCTTAAATTGATATAATCTTTTATTACCATAAAATATATCACTACAAAAATAATTGATGTTATTAAAGTTGTATATATAAATTTTGCTAAGATGTTGGGATTTTTTGGAGCTCCTGGGTCCTCTCCGCGAATATTGCCGGTAAATCTTTGATCTTTAGATTTAATACCCACAGGTAATAGTGAAAAAAAAAACAATCCACCATATACAAACATAAATTACTATAGATCCGGTCAGTCCCATTACAACCTTGCAATATTGATGTTAGTGAAAGGTTTTTTTCCTGTTTTCGACCTAACAATTTTTCTGCAATTGCTTTTAAGTGTTTCAATAAGGTTTTTTTCTTGCTTTTTGTTATTAAGTGAAAATGATTTACATATATTTGTAATTTCTTCCTCAATATCAAAAACAAAATTTTCAAATTCACCATTTTGCGGAATACCTTTAAGTGAAATTATTGGTTTAATAACTTTACCTGTATTTGAAATAATAAGAGTTATTTCTAAATATCCATTTAAAGATAAATTTTTTCTCTCTTTAATTGAATTTGAATCTGCTGGTACTCCAACTGTACCATCTAAATACATTTTTCCTGTTGGAGCTTTGTCAATAATCTTAGATTTTAACTTCTCTATTAAAATTATATCTCCATTTTCCACCTGCAATGTATGTGGCACCTGCATCTCTTTGGCAAATGATATATGTTCTTTCATGTGGCGATACTCTCCATGAACCGGAATAACACAATTAGGCTTAACCCAATTATACATATCTTTCAAATCTTCTCTATTTGGATGACCTGAAACATGAACAAAAGCATTCTCTTCTGTAATCACTTCTATATCCTTTTTAACTATTTGATTTTGAAGACCATAAAGTTTTTTTTCATTACCTGGGATCATTTTTGATGAGAATATTACTGTATCTCCTGCCTCCATAAATACATCTGGGTGAACGTCGTTAATAATTCTATTCATTGCTCCCATTGGCTCTCCTTGGCTTCCAGTACATAAATAAATGATTTTATCTCTTGAGATTTTGTTCGCGTCTCTAGGATCAACTGGTTCTATTAAATTGCTCAGGTAACCACACTGCTTAGCCGCTTTATATATCCTATTCATTGATCTTCCAACTAAAGAGATATTTCTATTAGTTTTTTTTGCACAATAAAAAATTGTCTCCATTCTTGCTACGTTAGAAGCAAAAGATGTTACGATAATTCTTTTTTTTTTATTTTCTACAATTTTTAATAAGCTTTCTCTAACAGATAACTCTGAACCAGATCTTCCTGGACTAAAAACGTTTGTGGAGTCACAAATCATTGCGATAACTCCTTTTTTGCCAATAGATTTTAATTTTTCACTATCAATATTTCCACCAATTAGCGGATTAGGGTCAACTTTCCAGTCTCCAGTATGCAAAACTGTTCCTAGGGGAGTGGAAATACTTAATCCATTTGGTTCAAGAATGGAGTGGGTCAAAGTCACAAAATCTATGTCAAATGGACCAAGTGTTATTTTTTGATTGAGCTGAACAATTTGTAAATAATTTTTTATATCTATTTTTTTTTCTTTAAATTTTTCATTAATTAAAACAGCGGTGAACGGCGTTGCAAAAATTTTACATTTTAACAATGGCCATATATGAACAATTGAACCTATATGATCCTCATGAGCATGGGTGAGAACAATACCTAAAAGATCATCTTTTTTATCAGTAATGAAACCAGGATCTGGATAAATTAAATCTATTCCAGGCATTGAATCGTCGGCAAACGTCACTCCCATATCAACTATAATCCATTTTTTTTCATTATCATTACCATATGCATATAAGTTCATGTTCATGCCTATTTCTCCTGAACCGCCTAATGGACAAAATGTTAATTCGTTTTTCATGTATTTTTTAAAACTTTTATCAATCCTTTTATTGTTAAATCTTGATCAAGTTTACATTTGAAACCTATGGTATGATAAAATAATTTTGCTAAACCTCCAGTTAGAATAACCTTATATTTCTTTTTTGTTTCTTTTAAAATTAATTTGATTAAATTATTTATTAAACCTGAATATCCCCAATAAAAACCAGATTTGACAGCAGACTTTGTATTTTTTCCAACAACATTTGATATTTTAGTAAGATTTATTAATGGAATAAGACTTGCACCATCTATCAAATTTTTTAGTGACAAGTTAACACCTGGAGCTATAACGCCACCAAGATATTCATTTTTATTAATTACATCAAAGGTCGTTGCGGTACCAAAGTCTATTATAATAAAATTTTTATTTTTATTAATCATGCCTATCGCATTTGCTAGCCTATCTGATCCTACTTGATTAAAATTAGGTTTGATTTTAAGAAAACTTTTTAAGTTCAATTTTTTTAATTCAACACATTTAATTTTTCTTTTTTGACAAAAATTAAATATTTCTTTATAGGCTTTTGGTACTACACTGCTGATCAATGCCTTTTTAATAATTTTTTTTTTTATTCCTCTTGAGATAAATACCTTTTCTACATAACTTTTTTTAATTAGCGAGGTTTTTAAAATAACTTTCTTTGTTATTATAAAATTTGAGTTAACAAGACAAATTTTGGCTTCTGTATTTCCTATATCACCTACTAAGTACATAATCACATCTCTTTTCAAAATATTTTTTTATTGTTTTGCAAACTAATGTTTTTGATATTTTTTTTCTAGTATGTTTGTCAATATAAGAGGTCGCATAAGTAAGATTTTTTGGACTACTTTTCACATTTACTCCAATACCAATAATTATAAATTTTCTATCTTTTAAAGTAATAGTTTCTTGTAAGATTCCGCAAATCTTTTTTTTTTTAATAAGTATGTCATTGGGTAATTTTACTTTAACATTTTTAACAAATTTTTTCATACAATCTTTTATGAGAGAGCAATTTATCTTAGTAATTGTTTTTAATGAGGTAGATTTATTTATTTCAAAGTATAAACTCATGTAAAGATTACCTTTCATGGAAATCCATTTTTTTCCATAACGACCCCTGCCTTTTGTTTGATGGTTACTTAAAATTATTTGCGGCTTTGTTGCGCCTTTTTTAATAAGTCTTATTGCTTCGTTATTTGTGCTATCTATTTTTTTTAGTTTTAAATATTTGAAAATCATTAAAAAAATAAAGAATTTACAACCTTATTTAAGACTGATGGATAAATAAAGAAAGTCAAAAGAAAAATACAACTTAAAAATATTGTTATATTTATTTTAGCATTTTTGAAGTCATCAAAAATTATCTTAGAGTCATCAAAATAAATCACTTTTATAACTTTTATGTAATAAAATGCAGCTATAACAGTTGATAGTAAACCAACTACTGCTAAAAAATACATTTGATTCTCAATCACGGCCATGAATACATAAAATTTTGCGAAGAAGCCTCCCAAAGGTGGTATTCCAGCTAATGAAAAAAATATGATCAAAAATGCTAAAGCCATCATTGGTCGTTTTTTTGATAAACCTGATAAATCCTTAATCTCTTCAGAATAAATTCCATCTTTGCGCATTAAATATATACATCCAAATGCACCTAAATTCATAATTGAATAAATTGATAAATACAAAATTGAGGATGCATAACCGCTTTGTGACCCAGTGGAAATACCTGCTAGTATAAATCCCATATGGCCAATTGAACTATATGCCATAAGTCTCTTAATATTAGTTTGACCTATTGCTGCAACTGAACCGAGTATCATAGATGCTATCGACATAAAAATTACAATTGATTGCCATTCAATAAGAATATTTTTAAAGGGAATTTCCATAAACCTTATAAAAATAGCCAAACCAGCAATTTTGGGAACCACTGCAAAAAAATTAGTGATTGATGTTGGTGCGCCTTCATAAACATCTGGAGTCCACATATGAAAGGGAACTGCAGAAATTTTGAAAGCTAATCCAACTAGAATAAAAACCATTGCAAACACTGCGCCTACATTGCTTGGATCTAGTTTCTCTCTAATATCAACAAAATTTATTGAGTCTGTAAATCCATATAGTAATGAACAACCATATAATAATAGTCCGGATGAGAGAGCGCTGAGCACAAAATATTTTATTCCTGATTCGGATGACTTAGTGTTTTTTACGTCAATTGCTGCAAGAATGTAGAGAGATAATGATTGTAATTCTAGTCCTAAATAGAAAACAATTATATCGTTAGAGCTAACCATGAAAAACATTCCAAGAATAGCTAGAAGTAAAAGAATCGGATATTCGAATTTTGAAATTTTTTTATCAATTGTAAATTGATGAGATGCAGCAAGAATTAATACGCTAGAAAAAATAATCAGCAATTTTATAAAATTTGAAAAAGGATCTATTATTAAAGAATTTAAGAAAACCTCTGATTTTAAGTCAAAGGTGTAGAGTATTTTAATAAAAACAAAAATTAAAAGCATAATCGATAAATTATAAATTAAATTAAAGCTTTTTTTTATGAAAACACCAAGCATAAGTAGTGAGCAGGTGCCAAAAAAAAGTAAAACTTCGGGTAAAATTAATCTTATATTTTCCATTCTATAATCTATCTTAAGTTTATTGCTACCTTGATATTATAATTATTAATTAAATTTTCTACGGATGCACTAGTAGTGCTAATTATTGGTTCAGGATAAAAACCGAAAATTATTGTCACTAGAACGAGAGTCAGCAAAATCAAAGACTCTGGAAAGTTAAGATCTTTAATCTTTTTAATTGATTCGTTATTTGTTTCTCCAAAAATAACTCGCTTTGATAACCATAGCATATAAGCAGCGGCTAAAATCACACCAATGCTAGCTAAAACTGCAACTAAAAAATTTTTTTTAAATACTCCAACTAATATTAAAAACTCACCGATAAATCCAGTTGTGCCAGGTAAACCCAAAGCACCTAAAGCAAATATAATAAATATTAATGAAAACTTTGGTAAATAGTTTACAACACCTCCATAAGAACTTATCATCCTTGACTTTATTCTATCGTATAAAACTCCTACACATAAAAATAATGCAGCCGAGATTAATCCATGACTTATCATTTGAAACAAACTTCCCTCTACTCCCTGTTGTGTAAAAGTAAAAATCCCAAGAGTGACAAATCCCATATGTCCCACTGACGAATATGCTATTAATTTTTTCATATCTTCTTGCATTAGCGCAACAAGAGATGTGTAGATAATTGCAATAATACTTAAGGCAAATACCATTGGAGTAAAAAACTGTGAGCCTATAGGAAACATTCCAATGGAAAATCTTAAGAAACCATAACCTGCCATTTTTAATAAGATAGCAGCTAGTAAGACTGATCCAGCGGTAGGTGCCTCTACATGAGCATCTGGAAGCCAAGTATGTACTGGCCACATTGGCATTTTTACCGCAAATGAGCTGAAGAATGCTAGCCAAAGTATTTTTTGATATTCTATTGGTATACCAATTTCATAAATTTTTGTGAAGTCAGTAGTTCCAACAATCCAATAAATTGCAATAATGGCAACTAACATCAAGACAGAGCCTAATAAAGTATAAAGGAAAAATTTAAATGCTGAATAAACCCTTCTAGGGCCTCCCCAAATGCCAATAATTAGGAACATTGGAATTAAACCAGCCTCAAAAAATAAGTAAAATATTACTAAATCTAAAGAGCAGAACACACCAATCATAAAAGTTTCTAAAACTAAAATTGCTATGAGAAACTCTTTTAATCTTGATTTAACACTATTAATACAAGAAATTATACAAATCGGTGTTATGAAAGCTGTTAAGATTATAAATAAAATAGAGATTCCATCAACCCCTAATTTAAACTTTATAAAACCACTAATCCAATTTTTTTCTTCTAAAAACTGGAAACCTACAAAACTTTTGTCAAAAGAGTACCAGAGAAACAAAGTTAAAAAAAAGTTTACTAAGCTAGAAAAAATTGAAATATAAATTGCATTCTGATTATTTTGAGATTTAGTCAAAAATACAAAAAGAGCTCCCAATAAGGGGAGGAATATGACAGTGGATAATATTGGAAAATTCATCATGTTAAAATTAAATATGTTATAAGAGCTGACAATCCTATCAACATTACAAACGCATAATCATAAATGTATCCAGTTTGAAATCTAATTGTTTTATTAGATATATATTTTACTAGATTAGATACACCATTGGGTCCAAATTTGTCTATTGTTTCTTCGTCTCCTTTTTTCCAAAAAAACAATCCAATTTTTTTTATGGGTTTTACAAAAATAAAATCATAAATGTCATCAATATACCATTTATTCAAAAGAAAATCATATAACGGTAAATTTATTTTTTTAATATCGTCAAGTAAATTTTGATTTTTAATATACAAAAAATAAGCCACTGGTATCATTAATGTAACAATTGTTGGAGTTAAATATAATATAAAAATTGATAATTTTTTGTATTCTATTTGATTTAAGAAAAAAATCGAACTTGACCAAAAATTTTGACTTTCTTGACCTATGAAAGTTTCTTTGAAAAAATAACCTACAAATATTGATCCGATTACAAGAAACACTAGAGGCGTTGACATAAATAATGATGACTCATGAATTTTTTCAAATTTTAAACGAGAATTATTATATTTTCCGAAAAAAGTTCTAAAAAATAATCTCCACGAATATAATGCAGTTAAAATTGCAGTTAAAATGCCAACTACTCCGGCGTAATTACCAACTCTTGAATTTTCTAAAAAAGCAAATTCAATAATTGCATCTTTTGAATAAAATCCTGATAAAAACGGAAAACCGGTAAGCGCTAAAGTTCCTATTAACATAAAGAAGGTCGTAAAAGGAATTTTTTTCCAAAGACCTCCCATTTTTGTAATGTCTTGCTCGTCATTCATTGAATGAATTACAGATCCTGCACCCAAAAATAACAGTGCTTTAAAAAATGCATGAGTAAATAAATGAAACATAGCAACATGATAAGCCCCTACTCCTGCTGCAAAAAACATATAACCTAATTGACTACAAGTCGAATAAGCGATGATTTTTTTTATATCATTTTGCACCAAAGCAACTGAGGCTGCAAACAAAGCAGTTATCATTCCTACAATTGCAATCATATTTAAAGCAACTTGAGAATACTCATATATCGGAGAACATCTTACTACCAAAAAAACTCCAGCCGTAACCATGGTGGCCGCATGTATGAGGGCTGAAACAGGAGTTGGTCCCTCCATTGCGTCTGGCAACCAAGTATGTAATAAAAACTGAGCAGATTTACCCATAGCACCTATAAACAGAAAAATGCAAATAAGTGTTATTAAATTTGAATTTATTCCTATAAAATTAATATTTTTTTCACTTAAGTTAGGTATTGCTGAGAATACCTCGTTAAAATTTATACTACCGAAATAAAAAAAGATAAGAAAAATTCCTATTGCTAGGCCAAAATCACCTACCCTATTCACTATAAATGCTTTTATAGCTGCATTATTTGCTCTTTCCCTTTTGTACCAAAAACCAATTAATAAATAAGAGCATAATCCAACTCCTTCCCAGCCAAAGAATAATTGAAGAAAATTATCTGAAACTACAAGCATTAACATCGAAAAAGTAAACAAAGATAAATATGACATAAATCTTGGTTTATGCGGGTCATGACTCATATAGCCTATAGAATAAATATGAACTAATGCAGATACAAAAGTAACAACTACCAACATTACTGAGCTTAAAGGATCAATGTTTATAGACCAATTGGACTTGAAGTTCCCGGAACTGATCCATTCAAATATTAAGTAATTGCCATAAATGCCTTTGGTCAAACCATTATAGAAAACAATTAAAGATAAAATTCCGGAAATTGTAACCAGCAAAGAGGAGAAAATTTGCGGAAAAATATTTCCTAGTGGTTTTCCAAAATAACAAAGTATAGATCCAACCAGTGGTAAAAAAACAATTAGGTATTCCATTTAACCTTTCATTTGATGAATATCTTCTACTCTTATAGATCCAATATTTCTGTAAAATATTACAATTATAGCTAGACCAATAGCTGCTTCAGCTGCAGCAACGGTCAGGATAAGCATTGTAAATATTTGCCCAATAATATCTCCTGAAAATATTGAAAAAGAGATTAAATTTATATTTACTGCTAGTAAAATTAATTCCACTGACATCAAAATTACAATTACGTTTTTTCTATTTAAAAAAATACCAATAACACCTAAAAAAAATATTATAGCGCCTAAAGATAAATAATGTCCTAATCCTATCTCAATCATCAATCCTTACTCCTTTATCAAAATCAACTTCTTCTAGTACAATTGATGAGTCTCTTTCTCGAGAAATTTGCTTAATATAACTTTGTTTCTTTATATTTTCTCTTTTTTTAAAAGTTAAAATAATAGCTCCTATCATAGATAAAAGTAAAATAATCCCCGATAATTGAAAATAGAGAACATATTCTGTATACATCACATTTCCAATTAAATGAGTATTTGTTGTTTCTTGATTTATTACTAAATTAGAACTATTCATAACATTTGGTTTATACTTCCAACCACCAACAATTACCAATAATTCTAAAAATATTATAACTGCAACAATTAATCCTGAAGGGATGTGCGTAGATTTTCTACCTATGAACCAAGACTGTTTTTGTTGAGCAACGTTTAACATCATGACTACAAATAAAAAGAGAACTGCGACAGCACCAACGTAAACGATTAATAAAATCATTCCTAAAAATTCTGCACCTATCATTATAAACAAACAACCAACAGAAATAAAATCTAAGATTAAAAAAAAAACTGAATTTATAGTATTTCTAGAAGTAATAACCATTAAAGCAGAGAAGATGGCTATTACTGAAAAAAAATAAAAAAAAAATGCGTGTGCAAACATTATCTATAAATTTTATCTAATTTAATATTTTTTGATAAAACGGACTCCCATTTATCTCCATTATCAAGTAATTTTTTTTTGTTATAATACAACTCTTCTCTTGTCTCTGTTGCGAACTCGAAATTTGGACCTTGAACTATAGCATCAACTGGACAAGACTCTTGGCATAAACCACAGTATATGCATTTCAACATATCTATATCATATCTTGTTGTCTTTCTGCTTCCGTCTTCTCTCTCCTCTGACTCAATTGTAATAGCTTGAGCAGGACAAACAGCTTCACATAATTTACAAGCGATACATCGTTCCTCTCCATTAGGATATCTTCTTAAGGCATGTTCTCCTCTGAAACGAGGGCTTATAGAACCCTTTTCAAATGGATAATTGATAGTTTTCTTTGATCTAAAAATTTCTTTTACTGCCTTAATTATAGCCAATACAAATTCAGACAAAAAAATAGTTTTTATTATTCTGTTTAACTTCATGATAACTGACCCTTAGGTAATAAATCAAAATATATTAAAAATCCTGCAGTTAAAACAACATAAATTAAAGAGAAAGGAAGAAATATTTTCCAACCTAATCTCATTAATTGATCGTACCTATATCGAGGCACAATTGCTTTAATAATAGAAAATAAGAAAAATAATAATAAAATTTTTGCTATCATCCAAAGTGGAGCTGGTATAATGTTCAAAGGATAAATATCAATTGGTGAAAGCCAACCTCCTAAAAATAAAATTGATCCTAAAGCACACATAAGTAAAATATTTGCATATTCACCCAACCAAAACATTGCATACATCATCCCAGAGTACTCTGTTTGATAACCAGCAACTAATTCAGACTCTGCTTCAGGCAAGTCAAAAGGTGGTCTGTTAGTTTCTGCTAAAGCAGATATAAAAAAAATCACAAACATTGGAAAAAGTGGGATAACAAACCAGATTTTTTCTTGTGCTAAAACTATATCTTTTAAATTTAATGAACCAACACATAATAAAACATTTATTATTATTATCCCTATCGAAACCTCGTAAGATACCATTTGAGCAGCAGATCTAATTGCTCCTAAAAAAGGATATTTTGAATTTGATGCCCAACCTCCCATGATTATCCCATAGACACCTAAGGAAGATATAGCAAAAATATAAAGAATTCCTACGTTGATATCAGCTAATACAAAATTCTCACTCATTGGTATAACTGCCCAGGCTACAAGAGCTAATGTCATAGTTATTATTGGTGCTAAAATAAAAATTACTTTATTTGCACTTGCCGGAATAATAATTTCTTTTAAAATATACTTGAGAGCATCTGCTAAAGTTTGAAATAGTCCAAAAGGACCAACTACATTTGGGCCACGTCTCTTTTGCACTAATCCCCAGACTCTTCTATCGAACCACACTATCATAGCTACAGAAACAAGAATAGGAACCAGTAAAAATAATATCTTATAAATTTCTTGAAAAAAAAATTGAAAAGTTTCCATTTAATTATTTGTGCCTTCTAATAATTTATTTTTTTGGATAGACCTGCAATCACTCATGGTTTTTGATGCTCTTGAGATTGCATTACTAAAATAATAATCAATTTCATTTACCTGAACTTTTTCATTATAAAATTCAGTTTTAAAATTTAATAATTTACCCTTCTCTTTTTTTGGCAAATTATTTATTCCATTAAAATTCCGTATTTCGTTCAAACTATTTTCTCTTATGCTTCTAAAGTTTAAAAAAAGTTTTTCATTTTTTATTTTTTGATTAATCAAATTAAATATTAGCCAATCCTCTTTTGCCTCTCCCGTTGGGTAAGAACCAGCAACGCATTCTTGAGGTCTTCCCTCAATATTAATATATATTCCATTTTGTTCGGTGTATGTTGGACTTGGTAGAACTACATCGGCAATCTCAGCGCCTTTGTCTCCATGACTTCCTTGATAAATGATAAACTCATTTGTTTTTTTAAAATTTAAATTATCTGAACCAAGGAGATAAACTAATTTAAATTTTTGAGAGTTTAGCTTGTTAAAAAAAGAAAAATCTTTTGTAAATAGTCCTAGCTCAATTGAGCTAACTGTTGAGGCGTTTTGTGGAAGAACATTAAAAGCATTCCAATTTTCATTAATAAAATTATTGTTTAAACAAAAATTATTTATATTACTTAGAATATACTTAGCAGATTTTAATTCAAGAACTGACTCTCCAATAATAAATATTGGTTTTTTGGCAGATTTAATTTTTTTATGAATCTCATGTTTGCCATCAAAAATATTTTTCAATACTTCTGTATTTTCTCCTATTATTTTATAAGGATAAGTTAAATCTTTTGCATCTCCTATTGAAAAAATTTCAACTTTATTTTTAACGTATGCTTTTCTTATCCTAGCATTAACCATTGTGGCCTCATGCCTAGGATTACAACCTATTAAAAAAATTAGGTCGGACTCTTCTATGCCTTTAATGCTAGAGTTGAATAAATAATTCATTTTTTGGTCATTAATTATTTCAATTTTTTTTTCTCTAAAATCAATGTTAGTAACGTTGTTGTTATTCATAAATTTTTTAAAAGAAAACATCGTTTCAAGGCTAGCCATATCTCCAATATGACCACCTATTTGGTCTGGGGGTGTAGCAATAATTTTTTTAGCAATAATTTCTATAGCTTCATCCCAAGAAGATTTTTCCAATTTATTTTGTTTTTTAATATATGGGACATCTAGTCTTTGTTTCGTAAGTCCATCACAAGAATACCTAGATTTATCTGATAGCCATTCCTCATTTATATCCTCATTTATTCTAGGTAAAATTCTTTTCACTTCCCAACCGTACGCATCAACGCGAATATTTGATCCAACCGCATCCATTACATCAATGCTCTCGGTTTTTTTTAACTCCCAAGGCCTTGCTTCAAAAGCATATGGTTTTGAAGTCAATGCTCCAACTGGACAAAGGTCAATCACATTAGCAGAAAGCTCAGATGTCATAGATTTTTCCAAGTAAGTTGTTATCTCCATATTTTCACCTCTTCCAATCGCTCCGATTTCAGGGACTCCTGCAACTTCAGTGGCAAATCTTACACATCTGGTGCAATGAATACATCTTGTCATATGGGTTTTGATTAATGGACCCATATACTTGTCTTTAACTAATCTTTTGTTTTCAGAAAATCTTGATTTATCTACTCCGTAATAAAGTGATTGGTCTTGCAGATCACATTCTCCTCCTTGATCGCAAACTGGACAATCTAAAGGATGATTTGCTAATAAAAATTCCATTATACCTTTTCTTGCTTTTTCAACCATTTTAGTATTTGTTTTGATATTCATACCCTCAGCAGCTGGCATAGCGCACGAAGCAATGGGTTTTGGAGATTTCTCAAGTTCTACAAGGCACATTCTACAATTCCCAGCTATTGAAAGTTTTTCATGATAACAAAATCTTGGTATTTCTACTTCAGCTAGCTCACAGGCTTGTAGAACGGTCATTCCATTTTCAAACTCAATCTCTTTTCCGTTTATTGTGATTTTAGGCATTTTCTTTCTCCAATAAATGTTGATCGACTAGATAAGCCATTTCTTTTTTCTTTTTAATTAATGGGTCATCACTACATCTTTTATCTATTTCTTTTCTAAAATGCCTTAAAAGTCCTTGTACTGGCCACGCAGAACCTTCTCCAAAAGCACAAATGGTGTGGCCTTCTATTTGTTTTGTTACATCTGCGAGTAAACTTATATCGCTATGAGTTGCATCTCCCTTGGCTGCTCTATCTAAAATTCTCCACATCCATCCAGATCCCTCTCGACACGGTGTACACTGACCACAACTTTCATGTTTATAAAAACGTGCAATTCTTGCCATGCACTCTATTATATCTTGTTGTTTGTTTATGACCACAACACCTGCAGTTCCTAATCCACTTTGATGTTTTATTAATGAGTCAAAATCCATATTTATATTATCGCAAATTTTTTTCGGTAGAAGCGGCATAGATGAACCTCCAGGTATAACTGCTTGTAAATTATCCCAACCTCCAATAACCCCGCCGGCGTGTTTTTCTATAAGTTCTTTAAGTGGTATGCCCATTTCTTCCTCAACGTTACAGGGTCTATTAACATTCCCAGAAATACAAAATATTTTAGTTCCAGTGTTTTTGGGTTTTCCCAAGGATGCAAACCATTTTCCTCCTCTTCTTAATATTGTAGGTACTACGGCAATTGTCTCAACATTATTAACTATTGTAGGGCAACCATAAAGCCCTACTAAAGCTGGAAATGGAGGTTTTAATCTTGGTTGTCCTTTATTCCCTTCGAGACTTTCAAGTAAAGCTGTTTCTTCCCCGCAAATATAAGCTCCTGCACCGTAATGAATAAAAATATCTAAATCCCATCCTGAACCACATGCATTTTTACCAATAAATTTTTTTTCATAAGCTTGATTTATTGCCTCTTGTAATCTTTTACCCTCATTAAAATATTCACCTCTGATATAAATATAACAAACTTTTGCATTTACTGCATAAGCGGCTAATAAACATCCCTCGATAAGTTTTTGTGGTTCAAATCTTAATATATCTCTATCTTTACATGTGCCAGGCTCTGATTCATCTGCATTAATTACAAGGTAGTGTGGACGTGAACCTATTTTTTTTGGTGCAAAAGACCACTTAACACCTGTCGGAAATCCAGCTCCACCTCTTCCACGTAGTTCAGAAACTTTTATCTCATTAATAATCCATTCTTTACCTTTACTGATAAAATCAGCTGTTTTATCCCAGTCTCCTCTTTCAACAGATTTATCGATGTCCCATCCATATTCGTTATATAAATTTTTGAAAATTCTATTTTCCTTTTTAAGCATGCTCCTCCTTACTAAAATTCTCAATGCTATTTTCTGGGGCAGAACTTTTTCTACCTCTGTAAGAACCGGGTTTTAAAGGTTTATCTTGATTGATGGCATCAATAATTTTATTTGCACTGTTTTCATCTAAATCTTCGAAATAATCTTGATTGACTTGAACCATAGGAGCGTTAACACAAGCTCCAAGACATTCGACCTCTACCCAGGAACTTTTACCATTATCAGATAGAGTATTTTCATCTTTAGAAATTTTTTTTTGCATATATCAACTATTTTTGCTGCTCCTCTTAGTAAACAAGGGCTGGTTGTACAAACTTGAACAAAATACTTACCTACTGGTTTAAGATTATACATAGAGTAAAAAGTTGCTACTTCATAAACATTGATATACGGCATCGACAAATATTTAGCGATAAATTTCATTGCTGCCAAAGGTATCCAATTATCATTTTGCCTTTGAGCTAAATAAAGTAATGGCATTACTGCGCTTTTTTTATTTTTTTCTGGATACTTTTTTAATATCTCTTGTGCAATTTTAGAATTTGAGTCGCTAAAAGAAAATTCTTTAGGCTGATTATCGTGAACTTTTTTTAGACTCATCTATCTACCTCACCAAATACGATATCCATAGAACCTAGTAAAGCTGGAACATCAGCAAGCATATGTCCTTTTATTAAATAATCCATTGCTTGTAGATGTGAAAACCCCGGTGCTCTTATTTTGCATCTATATGGTTTATTTGACCCATCTGAAATTAAATAAACTCCAAATTCACCTTTGGGCGCTTCCACCGCGGAGTAAACATTTCCTGCTGGAACTCTATATCCCTCTGTAAAAAGTTTAAAATGATGTATCAGTGCTTCCATTGATTGTTTAAGATCGTCTCTTTTTGGTGGAGAGATTTTTCCATCTATAGATTTAATTGGTCCTTTAGGGAGTTTTTCAATACACTGATTTATGATTTTGATACTTTCCCTCATTTCTTCAACACGGCATAAGTATCGATCATAACAATCACCATTTTTTCCAACTGGAATTTTAAAATCAAGATCTTTATAACACTCATAAGGTTGGGACTTTCTTAAATCCCACGCAACCCCTGAACCTCGGAGCATAACTCCTGAAAAACTGTAATCTAAAGCGTCTTGTTTTGTTACAAGGCCAATATCTACGTTTCTTTGTTTAAATATCCTATTATCTGTTAATAGATCTTCTAAATCATCTATAACTTTGGGAAAGTTGCTGCAAAATTTCCCTATATCATCAATTAATTTTGTGGGTAAATCTTGATGAACACCGCCGGTTCTAAAATAGTTTGCATGTAATCTCGAACCAGAAGCTCTCTCATAGAAAGTCATTAATGTTTCTCTTTCTTCAAAACCCCATAACGAAGGAGTTAAAGCTCCAACATCTAATGCTTGAGTGGTGATATTTAATATATGACTTAACACTCTCCCAATCTCACAAAACATAACTCTTATATATTTTGCCCTTGCTGGTATCTCAATTTTTAATAATTTTTCAGTTGCTAAGGCAAAAGCATGTTCTTGGTTCATTGGAGCAACATAGTCAAGTCTATCAAAATAAGGTAGCGCTTGAGTATAAGTTTTGTGCTCAATTAATTTTTCTGTACCCCGATGTAAAAGTCCGATGTGTGGGTCAGCTTTCTCTACAACTTCACCATCTAGCTCAAGAATCAATCTTAAAACTCCATGGGCGGCAGGGTGCTGAGGACCGAAATTTAAATTTAAAGTTTTAGTTTTTTTTGTCATCAGTTTTGTTTTCTTTTTTGTTAATTTGTTTTATATAATCTGTACCTTTCCATGGACTCTCAAAGTCAAAATCCCTGTATTTTTGCTCTAAATTCACCGGCTCATAAACAACTTTTTTGTTTTTTTCGCTATATCTGACTTCATTGAATCCTGTTAATGGAAAATCTTTTCTTAGTGGATGTCCTTTAAAGTTATAATCGGTTAGTATTCTTCTTAAATCAGGATGATTAACAAACCTTATACCATACATATCAAATACTTCTCTTTCCATCCAATTAGCTGACGGAAAAATTTTTGTTATAGAGGGAATTTTTTTATCCTGTTCAAAATTAATCGATACTTTAATTCTAGAATTATTTTCATGAGATAATAACAAATATATAATTTGAAATCTTTTTTCATTTTCAGGAAAATCCACTGCCGCTATATCTATCAATTGTCTAAATTTACAATCAGTGTCGGTTTTAAGAAAATTTAATACATCAGTAAGGTCCTCCACGCTTGTTTGTAATAAAAGTTCCCCAATCTCCTTTTTTGAATTAATTATTTTACTTGTAAGTTCTGAATTAATTTTTTTTTCTAATTTGTCTGTTTGCTCACTATTCATAAATTTATCTTTTAGCACCTCCCTCTCTTCTAATTTTTTTTTGAAGTTGTAAAATACCATATAACAACGCCTCAGCTGAAGGAGGACAACCTGGAACGTAGATATCGACTGGAACAATTCTATCACAGCCTCTAACTACTGAGTATGAATAGTGATAATAGCCACCACCATTTGCACAACTTCCCATCGATATTACATATCTTGGTTCTGGCATTTGATCGTAAACTTTTCTTAGAGCCGGTGCCATTTTATTTGTTAATGTCCCTGCAACAATCATCACATCTGATTGTCTTGGTGAGGCTCTTGGGGCAGCGCCAAATCTTTCAAGGTCGTATCTAGGCATTGAAGTTTGCATCATTTCAACTGCACAGCAAGCTAAACCAAAAGTCATCCAATGTAACGAGCCTGTTCTAGCCCAATTTATTAAGTTATCTGTTGAAGTAGTTATAAAACCTTTTTCACTAAAATCTTTAGCTATCTCCCTAAATTCCTCTGGTATTTGTTTTTCTTTCTCTAAAAAATTACTCATTTAATCCCACTCCAAAGCTCCTTTTTTCCATTCATATATAAACCCTATAGTTAAAATACCTAAAAAAAACATCATTGACCAAAAACCGAAAATACCTATGTTTCCGAGCGAAATAGCCCAAGGAAATAAAAAAGCAATTTCCAGATCAAATATAATAAATAAGATAGCGACTAAATAAAATCTTACATCAAACTCCATTCTAGAATCGTCAAATGGTTCAAATCCACACTCATATGCTGAAAGTTTTTCAGGATCTGGATTTTGAGGAGCAGCTAAATAATTTACAAATATAAATCCTACACTTAAAAAGAGAGCAATAATTAAAAATAAAATTATAGAAAAGTAATCTGATAGAAAATTATAAATCATATTTAATCAATATCTACTCAAATACATATTGTTTTGAGATTCTTATATTAATATAAATTACTTATAACATTTAAGAGAAAAGTGTACAGCGCAAGATGAAGCACATTTAACGATTGCTAGAGCCATTTTTTTAAGAAATGAAAATCATTATCAATCAATGGCGGGAGTGACGGGACTCGAACCCGCGGCCTCCTGCGTGACAGGCAGGCGCTCTAACCAAACTGAGCTACACCCCCAAATGGTGGGTGGTAAAGG